>Ga0265798_10000151_pt1 | contig 130956 bp, 109 predicted proteins | sample P3T30metagenome_FD_192430 | JGI IMG/M metagenome (GOLD analysis project Ga0265798, IMG submission 192430) | Plant litter microbial communities from East Loma Ridge, Irvine, California - P3 T30 | ecosystem: Environmental > Terrestrial > Plant litter > Unclassified | place: USA: California...
CCTTGATGTCTTGCTTCTCTTTCTTTGCGGCTGCCTTGACAGCCTTCTTGGTTGGCGGTCCACCAGGCCCATTGTGAGCGTCCTCCACATCTCGGGTTGGATGCCTCTCCCAGGTGAAGGTTGCATCCTTGATGGTCACAGCGTCTTTGGCATCGTAATCCCAAGTAGCGGAATCCTCCGCCTCCTCAGCTAAGAGAAACTCCTGGATGCGCTTGACGGAGACGTTTGCATCAATGACTTGGCCAATGACTAGTGGAAGGAAGTTGAGTGGGATACGCATGGAGTTGAAGAGTGCGAGAGACGAGAAGATCGGCGCGGGGTCGAGGCTGCTGTTGGCCTGGGAGTAGGTGATGAAGGATATCATCGACGCGAAGACTGGCATACTCATACCCACCGCGAGAATCGCGACACGAACTGTGAGCAAGATCTGGATCGAATGAATTTCCTTTGCCCTGATCTTCTGAATGCGCTCAAGGAAGCTGGTTTCCCAGCCAAAGTACTTGACGAAGCGTACCGCCTGGATGATCTCCTGTGTTAAGCTTACACGCTGATCGGTGATCTTGTTGATAGCCACACGTCGGCGGAACAGAATCTTGACAGCTTTTCCCAGTAGAGGCATAGCAACGAGGATGAGACCGAGTCCAGGAAGAGCGCTGTATGTCAAGTTGACGAGGAGTAGAGCCGTGGTGATCAAGAGACCGATAGGCGCCGTCCAGATCATATGGAAGAAGCCACTGCAGAGATGTTAGTACGCAGTCATTTTGTATACATTCAGGTGTACATGTAACTCTTACCTGGCTTGATCGACGCGATAGGTGTCCGTGCTCATGAGGTTCACGATCCGGCCGTTACCCCAGCCCTCTCCATCTCCTGCAACACCTGCGACACCCTTGGGGTTTTGGCTCTTGTCTTCTTTCCTGTTCTTCTTCAACATCTTCTTGTACCACTTAACGTGCTCGTCGCTGCCTGGCTTGATATCCGCAGGCGGTGCTTCGTTCACAAAAGCCTTTCCTCCAGCTTTGGCTCGCCCTGACAGCTTCATAGCTTTGTTGAAGATGAGCGCAATGAGGACTCCTCGTGCTTCTCCTCCGATCATCATACCGCGGTACATGAAGTGATTGGTCGCTAAACTCTGGAAGAATTGGAGAACTGTGATTGCTATGACGAGACCAAAGCCTTCTCCAAGATTTGGTGCCGGTGCATCGCTTCGTTGCGCGACATAGGCTTTGACCGCGAAACTGATCAGGTACCGAAGGACGAAAGGGGCGATTGACTGGATGACCGAAGCCGTCAATTGACACAGACCACCGATGATAAACTCCCACTTGAAGGTATCGAACAGAGCTCCAAGTAGGATGCGCTCCTTGCCTTCGTCTTTGCGCCTCTTGAACGAAGCCTCCAACTTCAACATCATTACCTCTACGCTCCTGTCAGGGTTTACCTTGTACAAATCGTTCTTCTCGAGCGGCCGCTTGTATCCGAGGCTCATTATTGGTGACATCCATTGCCACGTAAGTCTCGAGAAGAGGTTCGCCTTATACTCCGGACACACTTCCCGCTCCTTGGGTATCGGTGGTATCGCACCCCATTTCAGTGGATTCGTCTTGTACCATTTCCTCCTCTTCAGGCTTTTGGTTTCGGTGTCTTCGCTGATATCTGTAAATGCGCTGGTCCCACTCTGTGACCTCGATAATATGCCTCGTGAGTCGTTGCTGTCAAACTTCGCCTCCAGGTCCTTGTTCCTTTCTCCCCTGATCGGCTCATATCTCGACTCCTTTGTCGGTTCATCTTCTGTTGGCTTTTCGACTGCTGCTTGTGGATCGACCAATCCAAACTCCTTCTCTTTCTCGTTCTCGTCGAGCGACGTTGACGAGTTCGACATTATTAAGCTTTGCGGGCCGCGAGTTGATTTCCCCGAGGGTAGTATTAAAGCCGAGGCTGCGTCCAATGATTGCCGCAATCACAATCCTCCAAGCTGCTATTCGCCGTTGGAAATAATGATTAAATGCGAATATAGAGAAGAATAGAAGCGCCACTGGAAACCGCGCAAGAAGGTGTCCAGGTCGTGGCAGAGTCATATAACGCCCACACGAACCGATGATTTCAGCACCCGAGCCGTCTAGCTAGCGTCCGATCGGACTAGACGGAGTTTAGGGTAAAATCGCCCAATTAGCAAAGCGAACAGGATGCGTAACCTGGGGTTGCTAAGCTTCAAAGAATATTCCACAGGTGTCGGGGCATAGAGAAGGCCGAGGGCCCGATGCGTCATGACAAAATGTGCCAGACGCCGCGGACCAGACTGCCTGGAACAGATCGCTAAGCCTTTGAACCTGGCGGCGATCAGATGGAGAACAACAACATTCAAGATCACTTTTGTCTTGTCTGCCACCAAATGTCTGTCAACATGTCTTCCCAGACTTCTCTTCATGTAAAGGCGCGGACTAAAAATGTCGTACTTCGGGTAAGTTGGGCCATCGCGTCAACGAAACCGAAACCGTCTGATTTCGATGTCCCGCTTACTCGCCATTATTCCTTCGGATTTTTCGATTGGCTAGTGTCTCGAGCATAGGTACTGGATCTTCGTTACGTGCTGATGCTGATGCCTCGATGTGAGATCACACGGGCAGTCTCGATGACTGCATCTACCATTCCTTTTACCTTGGGTCAAGATGAGGTGTCCAGGCTCTCTCCACTACGTAATGGCGTTTGAGCGGACCACGAATACGGCGACAACGTTGATCAGTAATACAGCATCATGTCTATCCTCACATTTCTGCGAAGAGGGCGGACTGCAACTAACGTACGTAGCAACCTCGATCAGTAATACAGCATCTTGTCTATCCTCACATTTATACAGACAGGCCGGAGCATGTGCTGTGAATCGTCGAGAGCCTCCACGCTACTGCAGCCAGTCAACAATCGTTGCTGTGAATTACTTTGAGCTTATTCAGGCTACCTGTTCGGCGTCAATTATACATACCTCGGAATTGGTTTCAGTCAGCGATCGTTGCTGTAGATTGCTTTGGGCCTAATTAGGCAACCTCTTCGGCGCCATCTATACATACCATCGGAATGGCTTTGAGAAGTAGTCCGTCAAGAAGTCCGCTACGCTAGAGTCGAAAATAAGTTCAAAGCATACTGAAGAACGAGCAACTTGAGAATGAAAGACGGTGAGTATAACGGCACTAACTGAAGAGAAGATGCGACTGACGTTGTTATTTACAACAACGATTCCCAAACTTGGACTGCTTTCACGGTCCTAGTCGATCTGAAGCATGTTCACGATATTGCTATGGGTTCCTCACGTTACTCGTTATCAGAGACACCAACAGTGAGCACTTCACTCCGAGACAGATTTCACAAGAAGGTGCTCATCTCGAGCAAAGGGCTCAATTCTTAAGTCACCGCCACTCTACGCTGAAGCAGCTCAAGGAGTTCATGTGACTCGCCAAGTCTGCGTCTCAGTTATCTACTCCGATATGAACGTTCTTCTCTCCCGGCGGTAGCACTTCCTCTTCCCTCTTTCCCTTGAGTTTCGGTAGTTCCTCCATCGCATCCTTGATAATTGACAGAGCGCTGTCAATCTCCTCGTCTGTGATGACAAGTGGCGGTGCTAGGCGAATGATGTTCTGGTGGGTGGGTTTCGCCAACAGACCCTTCTCCTTGAACAACATGCAGAGATCCCATGCGCTATGGCCGTTCGTCTTGCTCTCGTCAATGACAATCGCGTTTAGCAAGCCCTTGCCTCTGATGGTCGTGATCATTGGGCTGTTGAAGTTCTTCAGCCCCTCGCGGAACTTCTTTCCTAATTTTTCTGCACGCTCGACCATGTTCTCTTCTTGAATGAGTTCAAGAGCACGGATCGCAACAGCAGAGCCAAGCGGGTTGCCACCGTACGTTGAGCCGTGCGTACCAGGCTCGATGGTGAGCATGACCTCTTTCGAGCCCAAGACGCACGAGACAGGGTACATGCCGCCAGAAATGGCCTTGCCGAGCAGTACCAGATCGGGCTTGATGCCACTCCACTCGTAGCAGAGCATCTTTCCAGTACGCGCAATGCCCGTCTGGATCTCGTCGCAGATGAGCAGGACATTGTGCTTGTCACACAGCGCCCTGACTTCCTTCAGATAGCTGTCGTCTGGTACAACGATGCCTGCCTCGCCTTGGATGGGCTCGACCAGGAATGCAGCCGTGTTCTTTCCGTGTATTTCAAGCGTCTCGCGCAGGTCGTCGACGTTGTTATATCGGATGGGCTTCTTGGTAGCGGGGCAGACGCTACCAATGCCAGGGAGGTATGGGCCGTAGTTCTCGCGCGATTCTGGGTCCGTGGACATGGTGATTGCAGCGAACTAGAGGGCGCATTAGCGGGTCTCATGTATTACAAATTTCGTACTTACAGTCCTACCGTGGAAGTTCTCTGTGACGGAGAATACCAGTGCCTTGTCCTGCGGTATTCCTTTGACCTTGTATCCCCATTTGCGCGCAATCTTGACTGCTGTCTCCACAGCCTCGGCGCCTGTGTTCATCGGCAGGATCATGTCGAAGCCAAATAGGTTGGTGGCGTACTCGGCGAAGCGTGGGAAGACATCGTTGTAGAATGCGCGGCTGCTGAGTGTCAATCGCGAGGCCTGCTCAGTTAATGCCTTCACGAGTTCCGGGTGGCAGTGACCTTGGTTCACGGCAGAGTACGCGGAGAGGAAGTCGAGGTAGTGTTTGCCTTCGGGGTCCCAGACGCTGGTGCCGCTTGCGCGCGAGAAGACTGTTAGGCGTTAGCCACAATACTGCATATACAGACAGTTTACGCACCAATTGGCAATGGGTGGTAGTTGTGAGCTGCGAATGCGGCCTCAGTTTTCACGGCGTCGGAGCTCGACGCGGAGTGGTACTTTGTGGGATCTGGGGTTCCTGTAGGGTGGAAGGAGCGCGCAGTAGGCTTCAGAGTGGTGCTATTTGTGGCAGCTGGAGTATCAGCTTGGATAGCGCCTGGAGCCATGTTTGTGATTCGACGGAAGTAGCAGTCACGAGTGGAGGAGTTGGAGCAGAAACTGTGGTGGTGAAGAATTTCTTTGTTGGATTTATACAGGCAAGAGATACGTGGGCAGTTCGCGAGCCGTGGTACCTTCGTGCTAGTGCCCGATTGTAGCCAGGTCTTGCACTTAGGGGAATGGTTACGTTAATTCACGGTTCCAACTGCTTATAGCGAACATCGCGAGCGCTGACTCCCGCCGCCATTGCGTCGTTTGTGATTGGCGCGTGATGGTACCGGTACGATAAGCCTCGTGACGCGGAAGAGAACGCCCAGCTGGAACGTGACGGAAGCACAAACAGAGATCTCATTTTGATGGAGCAAGAAAAAGTGTCTGACGTTTGGGAGATGCCCGAGTTGGCGTCGGCAAGAGTTGCGCGTCGTGCACGCTTTTGCCAAATCAGCGCGATTGCGTTATTTAGCCTTCGGCTCCAGCAACCATCTCTGAGCACCACGCACACCAACAAGCCTTGCGCTGGCACTACGCTTCACTCTAAATAGCCTCTAAGACACGCAGAGGAAATGCAGACGCAGTCACTATCGACTCGGTTCCCAAATGATGCTCCATCGGCAGCTCTGCGCGACTATTGGGCAACACGCCCTTGATGGCAAATAGTGGCGAGATGCACTCCTTCGAGACACATTCACCAGGAGCATGCCTGCCAGCCTTCAGACCGGCCCTATCAGTTTTCAACATTCTCTTCGTTCACACGGCGAATAGTGGACGTCCTGCCTCGTCTACGAAGGAAATTTGCCGGCCAATGATGCTGGTATGCGGATGCAGCTGGACGGCTTGAACGGCCGCCAGCAACACGTGGATAAAATTCACGTCAAAACGTCGCTGAACATTGTAGTCGGTAGCGTGATGTATGCCCTTCTCGTTCCGCTCATACTTGACCAGAACTTGTCTGCTCTATAAAGAGACTTGTTGTAGAGCTCCTATATGTTATTTGTTAGCTGAAATCGACTTGCGATGTTTCAACAACATGCACCGCCGTTCATGCCAAAAGCAGGAATACCTCTAGTTGCCATTCAGACCTCTTGTTTAGTATCTTCGGTGATCTGATGTATGCATTTCGCGTCGTCCCTCCAGAAGAAGTTCAAATATCCATCGCGGGCATATAGATGTATAAATAATCTCCTAGACGTTCGGGTAGCTCCTGCCGTGGATGCAAGGATGCTAGATAGTACTTCCTGTTGGATACTGCAGTACTACCGAGGTGGTATGTTGTGTTCGTACTGCTCTAGGTATATGTCGTTGGTAACAACAGAGCCACTTTTGACAAGGAATAGTACCGCGAATAACTTCAGGACACACTATCACAGTGAATCGCTAGAGGCCACGAGACTCGTAAAGCCCACAAAGTGTGGCTGAACGTTTATGTGTTGCCACGCGCAATTTGTTCCTTCCTCTCCCCAGCTTCTCCTCCTTCACCCCGTGGGGAAGCCGAAGATCGGAAGGCACGATAGTGCCAGCCGCACTTTGACCGCCAAACCAAAGAGTCATTAGAGCAAGCCGCACTTTGACCGCCAGATTTCCATCGAAACACAGAGACACTCATTGAGGTACTGTCGCGCGTTTGTTCGCCGTGGCTTGGCACAGTTGCGATTACTTCAAGTCCTGATCCCACCTCTTTCTTTCCTCTCCACAGCCTACCGCCATCGACGACTACGTGCACTTGATTCTGTTTCGCCAACTAACCGTCACAATTCTGACTGTCCTGAGTAGAGAAGGCAAGAGCACTAAAACCCACCGCAAGAAGCACCACCAAGAAGACTCACGATGTCAAACAACAAGGTCAGCCCCCTCATGTATTTCCGCGCGCGCGTTATTGACATGCTCGAGTCGCGAACCCCCCACCAAGAGGGTTCAATCCAAGAGCGTCAAGCACGGGGTTTTGGGTCGCAACTTCGCGACGCGTAACCCGTTCGAGGCTCTTGAGGCTGTCTCGGAGGGCTCGTCAGGTTCACCGACATCATCTGGTGGCTCAGCATCCAAGGATAGCTGTGTATGTGTTGGAGTGACTCCTATCTCGCCTTCTCGGGCCTCTATTACGGGCAATTGATCTCCGCGTGTGCGCAGCTGAATAGAACGAGCACTAACGGTTGAACATAGGGAATGGGCGGCCGCATGCCGTTCAACCAAGGCAGCATTCCCTCTCCGTTCACGTCTCCGATGGCATCCAACAACGGCTACCAGTCCTCGATGGCACCAGGTAACGGCTACCAGTCCCCGATGACTCCTCGCCGCCCAGGTCTGAACGACTCAGCCCCGCGTACTACTCAAGGTCCACCCGTCGGTCGCCGCCGCGGCCACATGGCTTTCCCGTCGACACCGAATCACGAGAGCAACGGCAGGCCAGCCTTCCGCGAGGCTCCCACCGCCTACGAGTACGTCACGCCGTCGATCGTGGGCATCCCGGAAGTCCAGTCAGTCCAGGAGTTCGCGTTCCGTGCTGGACAGGCCGATCACGGCGTGATCTGTGATCGCATCGCAGCGAGCCCCTTCGCTGCGCAGTACGACCCCCTTTGGCTGGAGTTCTACGTCCTCGGCAAGGCCTGCGGCGGCAAGCCAGCGACGACTGAACCTGGTCTACCGCCCACTGGCTTCCAAAACTTCGCATGGTCACCGCTCATCAATCCGTACACCCAGGACCTGCAGCGACCCGGTGGCACCTACGACGCCCAGTGGGCCAGGAAGATGTGCGGTCTCGCGCTCGGCTGCATGGCAGCACTCATCGCAACGATCATCCAGCGCAAGGGCGACTGGAAGCGCACGGTCTGCGACGTCCCAGGTCCCATCAAGCAGGCCATCCAGCTCTTTCCAGACCTCCAGGCCCGCTACGAGGCACTCCTGAAGGACTCCAAGGAGACCGTGGCTGGCGGTCGTCCGTACGGTTATTAGTGTTCCAGGAATACTTCGGCAACGTTTTGGTGATTGGTTTTGGGAGTGATGGGGCCCTGTAGCCGCCGTAATACTGCAAAGCGTTCTGTTCGATTTCCCGCATTTTCTCAAGAAGGACTTCAAGGTTATAGTCACGTGGGGGGATTTCAGAATGGGATGGAAGGATAGACACCAGATGGAATACAATGGATATATGACAGGTTCCATCCAGTCCGTGATGAGCTGCAATGTGTAAGCGAAGTATGTGACGAAGATGTGCAGCCTCAGAATGCTTTATTAAGTATCTGACTGCCATTACTACCAGGAGTCCTCCGTTGGCACCCACTCTTGTGAAGCACAACTACAAAGGTCCTCACATCCCATACACCCAGGTGTTCAAACAGATTATACACAGATCCCGGTCCATCCAGGCCAGCTCCGCACTTCCAGTGTCGCGCCCAACCACTAGTATCGTAACATATTCGACTCGATTCGTTCCCGTGGGTATCTCTAATTGGCTGCAACTGGCTTTGCGTTTTTCTGTGCAGTGCGTTAGTTGAGTATTTCCGTTGAGCTGCGTTCTGGTGGCGCCGTACCTTCTTGTTGATGAACATGGCAATGACGAGGATGAGGACGAGGAAGACGATGACTAGGACAAGGATGACACCGGGCTCGCGCTGGGCCCAGTTCTTGCGCTTCATCAGCTGGTGGACGGCGAACTCGCTGCGAGCGACGAGGGACATGTTGACGGCGGCCATTGTGATTGTGCGGTGGTTCTGTGGAGAAGGAGATTAGCAGATGTTCGCCTTTGAGTACGCGCAGATTTTGAGCGCATTTAGGTCGTGCGGAGTCCCGGATTCAACAAGCTGCGGGACCAAGGCTCGATTTATGGGCGCGATCCAGATATTTGCTGTTGGAAAAGAGCTCGTGGCTAAATTTTTGGCGCGAAGCAGTCGCGAACCACGGATTTGCAACTCGCGACCCAATTGCGCCAGCGACAGGCTTACATTCAATCTGAGGCGTTCAGTGTATTTGTCGGAGCCGGATACACGTCGCAGAAGCAGAGAATTCGACTCGAAGGTGGACCGTGGATGAGGAATCGAGCAAAGAGCCTCTCTCAGGGCGGCTGATATGGCCTTTAAGTGCGCCGAGTTTTCAAATGCCTCACTGAGCTCCGGCCAACCCGCAAGCTCGGGCCCTCCATTGAGGATCCACACTGTGTTGTTCTGCAGAGGAAAGCACACTTACAAACTTGATTCCTGGCAAAGGTGAAAGAACTCGCGAATATTCTCGGTGATAAAAAGGTGCGGTTGTTAGATCGTTTGGACGTAGAACGAAGAGACCAGAGGAAGAAAGGCCGGTACGAACTCACTGAGGAAGAGGGAGAGCTAGCACTAGGCCCGAAGCTAACCAATCGCGCGTGGAGCTTCATTTTGTCGCGACGGGGACGGTTTACCGATCGACAATTTCCACAATCTTCAAGTTTACAAACATTCTGTGATCTCACGTTGCAGTACATACGTCAATTGCTTCTTCTCCGGCTTCCTCTAAGCTTATCCAACGGGACATCACTGGAGCCGTCGACCGTTCTCCATCCACGGCTCCATGATCTCCTCACCTGCACGACGCCGCTGACGCTAAGGTAAAGCTCATCCTTGTAAGGCCGTGCACTCTCACTGTAAAGAGTTAGGTAATGCGGCTACTTATTGCTTATCGTGTCTGACTGATGCATGCTCCCCGAGGACGCAGCGACTCGCACAAGCACCACCCACGCGCAAGAAGTAAAGATGAAGTCTCGGTCGGACAATCACAATTGCCGCCGAAAATGCTACGCGGGTTGAGCTGTTAGCGTGCCACCGATAGCTCAAAGAAGTCCCGGCAAAGTTGCGTGAGACTTAGCGGCTTGAGATCGCATCTGCGAACTCCAGACGCTAAGCTTCTGACCCCATATGCTTGGCGTCACACGGCAGCTTTAGCGGTGAAGCCGTGGCGGTCGTGGGGTGCAGTGTGTTGATGAAAGCACAGCTGCTTTCGAAGATCACTGGGTTTGTGTCTGATAACTCATCTCCTCCTGCTGCCTTTTGTCATTGCATGCAGACCCTCGGATGATAAGCTTAAGCACGACAAACTTGACGCACTCTATACGGGACCTTGAATATCCTTGCAGTCGGACATAGCGATTGAGTGGCCCATCGAACGACAGCAGTAGAGTTAGTATACGAGTATGTGACATGAGTCTGTCTACTGACGTGCCCTGGAGAACCTCCACTTTCAGATACTGGTACTTCTTACGCATATACATTAGCCAGCAGACACCTAGAGACCCTAGCATTCAATCTGGTCCCTCTTTTTCTACTTCAGAACCTCTTCAACATGCTAAAATTGCATGCAGTGCCCACTACAATCTGCCGAAGTCCTCTTTGCTTGTCCCAGCTCATTGCTCAACAATTTTATCAAAGCGCATAACCTGAGTCCAATTCTATCACAGCGCGAAGTCGAAGATGCCACGTCCGTGATAGCAAGTCAAAACTAGACTTTTGGCAGCAAGGGGAAGTGTAAAGGTGAAAGATGTGAGTGAAGCTTGAAGGCTCTGTACGTGAAAGATCATACATGCAGACCGTGTGCATGACATACTTTTGGCAGATGATTTGCGTTTGATTTTCAGCCATCCTCAAAAGCCAATTGCAAGGGGCATATATACTCAATGAAGATCAAGTCGTTCGCATCATCAAGGCGGAACTCCAACGTCTTGATGGTGCAAGCACAAGCCGCGTCTGATTTGAACTCACAAACTTGCCTGCCTTGGAACTCCAGCAAGAAGGGCGCCCATTTCAGCCACGAGACGTTTGAACTCACAATCCTGCCTACCTAGGAACTCCAACTAGTCAGGCGCCTATCTTTTGAGTCGGCCGGAAGTTCCAATCTCGATTTGGCCAGATTCCCCTCTTTTCGAACGAGCAGTGAATCTTGATCAGAAGGAAAGAGTACTGTGAATCGTTAGCCCATGAAAGCTAAGCACGAAGAGGCAATAGAGACTAGTTCAATCAAGGGTTCTTTTGGTAGTTGTAGAGATTTTGACGAGCACGCTGCCCAGGTATCACCCAACACTGGAAACCCCAAGATTCCGTTTCAATCCAAACCCTTCTCCCAGCTGAAACATCAAGCAGTGCCCTCCTCCTTTAATTGATTCGCCGTATCATTACCACCAAACGAAAAAGGACTCTTTCCGACCTCTGGACTCCTGGGACTGATGGGCAACGCAAACAAACCATCATCGTCATCATCATCGACCGCAACAAAGCCTCTGGACTGAAAGACTGGCGCTGGCCCTGACAGCGCGTTCAAAGAACCCATGCCGCTCATGCCAGAGCTCTGCTGGGATACTATGGACGGTGGAGGAGCTGCAGCCGCAACTTTCCGAGGCGCTGCTTGTTGTGACTGAGGTTGCTGCGGTGGCTTTGCTGCGAGAGCAGAAGGGTTTGCGCCCTTGAACACTGCAAACGACGAGATGGCAATGTCTGATGACTCAGGTGATAGAGGGTTGTTGAATAGCGGCATGCCACTGCTGGGCGTCAGGTCCTTCTCGCCAGTGCTCAACTTCAAGCCAGCGAGCTTCTCCATGAGCCTTCCTCCACCAGGCGACCTAGGACTGGCGGGTCCACTCCTCAGGGAACCCATGGATGGCTCTGTGAGCGAGAGGCTGAGTCCAGCTGGCCGTGCATTGACACCGAATGTCTGTTCGATCCATTCCTTCTCGGTCACCGCCATCTCAAGGCCGATACCTTCGACGTTGTTCCGTGATTCTGCCTCGATTTCCTTCTGTAGGACTTGTAACCTCTTCTTCGCCCATATAGTGTGTAAGACCCCCTTTTTACCGGCCGCCCGCGCCGATGCGCCTAGTTCTGGCGGGAACAGTGCGGGAAGGGGATTGGTGTACCATACGATTGATTGCTTGGTCTTGTCTTGCGGTCTGAGCGTGAGCGACACACTGGTTGGAACAGGAACGCCCGGAGGCTGCAGGAAGTACATGCGGTGTATGTCGTTCGCAGGCGCGTCGTTGGCGGGCAGCACTCGTGTTGATCCTTCGAAAGATATTTCCCAGTCTCCCCTTATGCCTCTCGTGGTGTCATCGTCCTCCCATTCCACCATGATGATCACGGTGGCCGTCGTGGCATTCGCATGCCCGGCCTCGTATTCATAGCGTGCCAATGCATTCGTGGAGGAGATGCTGGGCGATTCCACCTCATCTTTTGCTGGACTCCTCGCTGCCGTAGTGTCAACAGCTGTAAATGGTATGGTGGCTGAGGCAGCCATGAATGCGGATGTGGGAAGCGGATGGTTGTCGAAAGCGCGTGCCTGGCGAGATGTGGGGGCGATACTACGAGTCTAGGTTGCGCAACAGTAATAAATTGGTACGCGGCCCGCAGGCGACGGCTTCCGTCTTGACAGATTCGTGCAGGCTCGACCCTCCATATTAACGTTCTGCCGGCCAAAAACAAGCGGTATGTTGCTCCACGGTCTTGCTTGAGTATAATGCTATGTTTAGTAGAAGTCCTTCAGGTACGGCACGCTGCAGCTACGCGCGATGAACCCGACTCTTACCTTGAGCTTCCAGGTTGGACGGCCCCGGTTTTCAAGCGAATCTACATGAAGTTAGCTTCAAAGTGAGTTCTCCAGTACGGTTGAAACTATTCCTTCAAGTATCAACAGCTGGGATTTTTAACTGACCTATGTCAGTCCTGGTAGGAAGGGCGATCAACCGTGCCACTTTCCTCCTCGACGTATCACAGCCAATCCCACTGCATGATGCATCAATGAGGCGAAATGGTTGCGACCACAAGGGTCGTTTCAGCTTGGATTCTTCTCTATCAACCAACAAGGCTCACTCTGAGCCGCTAAGATCTACTGTACAATCGAAATGGGCTGGCTGCACTAGCACGTTCCCATGCCCCTGTCCATCCTAAGTGCCGCCGGGGTAAAGCAAGACACCGAATCAGCCGTAATATCGTCATCCGTCCGTCCAGTGTTGATCACTGCGCCGTATTGATGCTCTCCAGCTCCTCCCTCGGAGCTGATGCTGCCAAAATTACAATATGGGTATAATGCGTTCGCGAACTGATAATATATGCAAGATGAGAAAAGAAAGTCTTTGGCGAATGGCACGAGAGCCAGACGCGAAAGATAAGAAGAGAATGTGGTTATAGAAGCGCAGGTACAGACCAGGATGCTTCCAGCAGAAAAGACCAAGACTTTAGATCAACAGAAAGTCCCAGCCCCTCTGACGCATCGTGTCCCGCCAGTGAACACTCTGAATGATGCCTTTTGCCAGGTTGGTGTCGTTCACTGCCCAGACTTCGCCCAGGAGCTCCTGAACTCGTCCGAAAGCGCCAAACTGTGAGACCTCGCCTAGCTGCTCGGCGCGCTGTGCGAACATCGTGCGGAAAGGCGAGTTTGGTAGAGAAATTGATCCAGCGACAAGGAGTGGCCATACTAGCGAGCGGTCGAATCCGTTTGCGCCCATTGGAATGGAGTCCATGGCCTTGCAGAATGCGTTGACAAGGTTAATGCTGCTCAGCTGAGTGCGGTCATGACCAGGGACAAGGCTGCACAAGTAGATGCGTGCAGCGAGGCGGAACACAGCGGTCATGTTTCGCCGAAGCTGCTTGGGAAGAATGTCGCCAGTGGAGGAGAGAGCAGAGTTGAGTGTACCGTGGGGTGGCTCTGTCAAGCTGATCTGCTCTCCAAGAAGCTGAATGTGCTGACATAGCTGCGACTGGTCCATGTTGTCAAGCTTCAGGGCCTCGAGACAAGCGATTTCCGAGATCAGGTACATGACGCGATCTTCGCAGCCCATAAGCTCTGCAAGACCCGAAGGCGCATCGGCGATGAGTTTCTCGCGGTAGGTGTCCGCGAAAGACGGAGTTTTGCCTAGCATCGTAGCTCCGAGAATGTCGATCCAGGACGCGAGCGTCATGTTGAAAGGAGGCTGAGAGTGCGCATGTCCGCTCTGCCCGACCAATTGGTTGGGCAGGTCAAGCTTATGGACCAGACTCTGAACGGCCTGGAAATGCTGATGCCACGGAATATCCACCATACCATCGTCGAAGCGTCCAACTGAGCATGGGAAGAATATCATACCAAGAGTTGCCTCGAGTGTCTGTGCATGAAGACTGTCGCTGAAGAGAGACTCGGTGAGCTGAGAGACAGTAGCGTAGCGGTTGCGGTAAATGTCTTGATCGATGTCTTCTCCTACGAGCCCCATGGTGGTCTTCATGTGCAATGCAGAAACACTCAAGCAGCAGTGCTGATAAGCCTTGTTGACTTCCAAAGCTGGCATAATCACATCTGCGCGTGCTGATCCAGGTTGATTTGCCTCAAGCACCGGGAAGATCAAAGGCATGACAGTCTCGACAAAATGAGAAAGTAGGTGTTGGTCGCAATCATCTACCTGAATGGTGGGCTGGTGCGACGGACTGAAAGATCCATGGTTGGTATAATCGAAGAATGGAATCTCAATTGGCTCCTCAGTGAAGGACTCCCGATGGCTCTCAAAGTAGTCTTGCTGAATCCAGCTGTCGGTTGGATGGCCACTGACAGCGGGTGGTGTTTGGTAATGACTGAAAGTCGAGATTGTTGAATCCCGACGTGTGGGAATGTCGTTGATGTACATTTGGCTCTCGGTCTTGATATCGATTTCGAATGGAGCAAATTGTCCGGGGTGTGGAAATGAAGGCGCAAACATGGGTGGAGGCATTGAAGCGTTGTAGAACTCGGGCGCGCCCATGTAGTTGTAGTCCAAAGAGCTTTGCGAATCGACTGAAGGCGCTCGAGTGCATGCGATGCCGTCCGAGAATGTATCCGCAGTCTGCATGGAGTGACAGAGACTAGGAGGCGTGTTCGTGCCCATGGTGACACCTTGCGCACTCTTCTCATTGAGTTTTGTGCGCTTGATGATGTTCTTGATGACTTCCTTCTGGCCCCGTCTTTGCTCATTGTTGCTCCACCACATTGGTCTCTTGTACTCGCACTTCAGTCCAAGATGCTTGCATGCGCGGCAGGATGGCTTTCCCTCGTCACACTTCTTCCGTCGTAGACGACATGTAAAACATCCAGTGCGCGATCGTCGGTGCATCTTTGCAGCAGCCGCTTTTGCTGCATTAGAAGCGGATTGTGTTCCTACCATTGTGGAAGTTTGTTTCCCTGAAGATGTGGGAGCAGTTGAAGAGGACATGGAGACCTCAAGTACCACAGCCCGGAGGTGTGGTTTATGAAAGACGACGGTAAACAGTGCGCTACGGGACGATTGACAAGGGACAGGATAGCAGGGCTCGACCGGGGGTGCTTGTAATTAAAGATTGGTATTCAAAGCCTGACCAGCGGGCTTGAGGTAAAGGAAGGAGGTAACCAAATTAATGAGTTCGTGATGAGCAATAGGGCCATGAGGGAGAGCTATGTACCTTATAAGTTCCATAAGCGGCACAAAGTTGGCAAATATTGCTCTTCTATTCTTAGAGACCAGGTGGTCGTCCAACGGGATGTAATGATGTACGCAATATAGTGCATGACGGCACAGCTCACTGATTGGGTGTGCCAGCACGCTAACGAAGACATTTGGTGCATTTCTTAATGAAGCCTATTTTGGGGGCTCCTCTACCCGCCGAGCTATGACCAGCTGTATGCACGACTGGGGTTATATCTAGGTCGTTCTCAGTCTAAACCTCGACGGGGCATCTTTTAGCATGCTAAATGACCCTCTTCGTACTAGCCGCAGATAGACTCGTTGACGTTGTGGATGCTGACCTGGGCGACGTGCCTTGATCTTCTTCCGTCCCCAACCCCTCGCGAACACAGATATCGAGATGTACCCGAGACTACCTGCAGCGGGTGATATCTGGCCGTCCCGGACGTTGCTGCTTGTCCGTGTGTGCAGATCTGCCAAGCGCCCCCAGCAGCCACACTCATCTTCTTGCGCGTTGTCTTGCAAATTGGATCTGCCGTGACTCGTCCACTGCCATCTCTGGGAATCGAGTTCATTCGCTTGTCATATTCTAGCCTCAGCATGAGGACAGTCCCGGGATGTCCATATCACATTGAAAGCCGTCTTGGTTATTTCCACTGGCGGGATCAATAGCGGGGCGAGAAAGGTCGAGCCGCATAGTCGACCGAAAGTGGCAAGACGGTAAACAGAGCATTCGAAGATGCTTGGGCCAGTCCACTCAGTGGCCTCGCGTGCACATGCGGAAGCGAGGACAAATCGTGGCATCGCACGCTGAATGGTAGTACTGCGGGAAGCCTGTGCGTGACAAGGTTAGTAGATTCTCCAATCATTGCGAGTATCGCCTTAGCCTGCGGTGCAAGACTACCTAACGTAGCAGGGATCTGTTGGTCCTAAAGATAGGCAGCTAATTTACTCATGTGCATCACCAAATGCTCATAAATTTGGCTACTTACTCTTGGGACACATACAGCATGGCGCGATTCCGTAAGGGCGTGATGCCTGCGTGATGTGAGCTTTGATTGGTTAAGGCTGGATTATTGAACGTAAGGTCGGTACCCAATCGCTATGGAATACATGTTAGCTCCTCTAAACTCACCTGACCGCGTGGATTATGCTGATGGCACTTACCGCGATAACCCGCGCGCCGTGCCCAGGTCGTTGTGAAGGCATTTGTTGAGCGACATTTAGATTGCAAAGCCGACGATTTGAGCTTGTATTTGTAAGTCCCTGAGGAGAGGATGTTGCGCAGGATCCAGCTGAGCATTTGTGTCGGTAGAGTGCGGGCCGTGTGAAGTAGGTGTTCACGCTGAATTGCCTTGAAAACCCATGTGGACGAGGACTACCTGTAGCACAGTAGACATTCGGTCGGATCTGGTGTGCTCGAGTTTCGAAGTCGCAGTGTAATACCAACGACTACAAATCATATGATTCGTTTGTGAGGAGATGGAGTCGAGCACGAGACTGACAGATTTTCTCCCGAAAACCCTGATGCATGAATACATTTGAGTCACGAGCACAGCATCTCAGCTTGTCTGTGGTCCAGCAATCCCTACCTTGGCCGTTATGAAGCGGTCTGAGGCCATGGCCGCCAATCATGGAGTCATGATGGTACCCAAGACTTCCGAGAACGAGTCGTACTCGGTTCTCAGAGCATGGATGAATTGCCCAACAAGTGGGTAGCACACGTCCGTGCTACACGAGAAGGTCATTCTGCAGACGAGCTTGAGGTTTCGCGGTCGTATCACGGAAGGATTCGTTGTCGACGATAATGAAGTCGCGAATTGTGCGACAGACGTTAGTGTGTCGACCTCGGGAAGAGAATGCGAGTTCCCGTCGATGATGCCGTTCAGCCGCAACCATGGCAGGCACGGCTGGTATCCTGGCCTTTTGCAGATGTCCGCAACACCGCAATTGATCAAGGCCCAAGTCACCTGGCAGCATTTCTTCCTGCGACATTGGGCCAGCGAACCAAAGGCGCACAACACCGGACGGACAGGGATGAGTCGGAAACGCGCCGTCCCTAGTTGGGACCCTGTACAAAGTGTACTCTTAGCGCACATGCTAAATGACCCGTATGCATGATAGCATCCTCATGCATGCTATTTGCGGCCTTTAATTGACGAATAGCAGGGCTTACATGCACTATCCGGTTCGTAGGCACGCCTTCGGCGCTTGAAGGTGGACCACAGGTCCCCGCTATCACCCTCGAGCGCTTCTTCAAAAGCATCACTCTGTCCGATACGCCGTTCGCACGTTTTGACACTGCCTTGTGCTGAAATGCGACCATAGATACTATTTACTGAATTGTCAGACCCACTGCTTACACCTGGGTGCATGTGGGCCTCAACACCGTGATCATGGTAAGCCAAAGCTTCCCTGTTACACGTTCGCGCCGTTGGCAAGTCGGACACTGACCATACTCATAGCAGGCAATGACACCCATCACCCCTTTGGAACCGGGTGTAGAAATGTTTCAGAGAACCAAAACACAGTCGTTCTTCTCGACCGCGTTGACAGCTCGTTCGTCGCTGGAACGTCCGATTTCGCACATTAGTGTCGCATATACCGATATCGAAGATGACGAGAGCGAATTCGAGGAATACAGTGGGTCGTCTGTAAGTGAAGATACCGGTACATTCCTTGGCTATACTCATACAACAATAGAGCGACAACAGGCGAAGTCAGACAACAATCTCAACGCTTGAAGAAGTTCGAACACCAGCAGATGAGACCCGACCACACTTTGGGTATTGGCATGGCTCAAAAGCTGTAGAGGGACCTAGAGGCCCACATTTGTTCCGAGCCTCGCAAACCTCTAACGACTTCCCATTCGACTATGCGCTCCAAATGTCACCGCTCCTCCCCAAAGATCCTCCTTCCCGTTTCCCTACCTCATTCAGAGAGGCCACGCCTGAGACCGTTGTTCCTCAACGAGAATACAACAACATCGCTCAGGCAGTTGCACATCTAGATAACGCTGAAGTGCGGGCTTGGACCTCTCGTGACGTTGCTACATGGATGTACCAGAATGGTTTTGAAGACGACATTATCGACAGGTTCGTGGAGCATGATATCACGGGCGCTGTACTGCTTGATCTACAGTTCGGTGATTTGAAAGAGTTGAAGATTGAGTCATTCGGCAAGAGACACCAGCTGTGGCACCAGATCGATTCGCTTCGAACTTCCGACGGTCTTGCGTCACCCACTGCCCCGGCTCCTATCCCAACGCCTTTTGAGGACGTCGATCGTCCATGCGCGGAGGTTAGAAGCAGGTCCAAGAGCAAGGGACAGAAGCAAAATCGACGGGACAAGTCACGAGGGCGAGTGACACGAAATGTGACCGACGACGTTATTACACCAGCGCACTCAGTCTCCATTGTCGCCATTGAACAACTCCTGCCGAAGCCACATATCTGTGCCAAGGGCGAACGATGCGCGAAATGGAGGAAGCAGCAGCGTCAGCTTGCCAGGCTCAAGGAGGAGCATGGTTTTCCCATATCTCCAGAGAAGGGCGGCCACATCTTCATCGCGGGAGATCCAGGCAATGCTCAAACTGCAAGCCGAGCAGTCGAAAATGTTTACCGACCAGCTTCGGAAGCATCTAATTCCGTGATCGTGCCATCTTTGGTAGCGTCGTCCGACGCACTTGGTCCCAGTCAGCTTTCCGATTTCATGTTACAAGACCTCCAGGTCGTCGAGAAGCGGGACCCGCAAGATAGTGTACGACAATTTCTCACCTTGCAGGGGCTCGAGCAACCATACAGCAGTGCTACGCCAATCGAAGCTCCTCCAACGCCACCAGTGGAAATGTTCCCACCTCGTCCATTTCTGGTGATACCACAGCAACAGAACTACCCTGAGATTTCAGCCTTTTCGGCTTCGACATCAGCACACACATCAAAGTCTTTCGACACCTTCACGAGCCCAAATCACAGCATGCATCCTCCAGAATTCATCCCAGCGCCGCATACGAATCTGAAGAGCCTACCCAAGCTCACCATCCCAGCAGCTCGGTCGGCATCCGCACAGCCATACGTGAACGCACGCAGCGTTGCCCCGCAAAGTGCACACGTTGCACCCGACACCGCCTTTTCGCCATGTCGTACAGCGTCTCCAGGTGGTGTCTACCGCTTCGGTACACCATTTTCCGAGATGGACGTTCCTGTGACGGCTGTACCCATTGAGCCGGTGTCTCGTGACACAAGCCAATCGGTGCCGCCAAACATGCAATACCAAGTCCAAGTCCGAAGGACTGGCTCGCGACACGACCGTCGACGACCCTCGTTGCCCATGCCGGCGCTTAACGAGGACCAGGTCTTTAGCCCACAAGGCGCCCAATCGGACGACGACACGCTGCACGGAACCCAATTCTCGGACGACAGTGCGCACTCGTCTCCGATCAGAGGTGTGGTGTCGTTCGACCTTGAAGCTGAAGATACAGTAGCTCCATTGCCCAAAGGAGGATTTGTCTACCAGGGTGTGAATCATTATGGCTGGATGAAGAAGCGTCGCACCAAGATGCTGCGACACGAGTGGCAGGACCACCACTTCCGACTTCAGGGCACAATGCTCGCCATGCACCCTAACGAACTTCCCTCTTCGTCCGCTCTGCAGACGATTGACGTAGACGACTACGCTGTCGCGTGTTCATCCCTGGCGTCTAGCAAGCTCTCTGCCAAGTTCAAGGCTCTGAGGCTATCTTCCGGCCATCACAAGGGCAAAGAGCAGATTGCACAACCGAACTTCGAATTCCAGCTGATTCCTACCACGGCTAGCAAGAGCGAGATCAAAAAGGTCATGCCCAATGGCAAGGTCCATCACTTCGCAGTCAAAAACCGCGATGAGCGTATCGACTGGATGCGAGAATTGATGTTGGCGAAGGCCAAAGCGGCGAAGGCTGACGGCTACGAAGTTTGCGTAAATGGCACCGACGTGTGATTTTCTTTTAATCTTGCTTTGGAGTGAGCGAGTGTTCTGATCTTGCTCAATCTCGCCAAATTCTCGCCATCTCTCTCGACGTTCATGACCGATACTATACCCTTCCTATTTTTCTCATCCACTGTTTCGGCCTCATAGAGCCTTATTGCATTACATAGCGTAGCATTTCTTATTTTCTCTACACTCAAGACTTGGACGTCAAACGAAACCGCAAGGTTGCATGTAGGAATATGATACACAGTGAACGGTGTTAGCTGGATGCAGCAAAGTAACGCATGTTTCGTACACTCTTTCCTTGCGCTCGCGCACCATCGTACGGACATGTAGATTCGTCCCAAAATTCTGGGCGGCGTGCGGTCTGACGGAGTTGGATAGCCACATACATAGGTACACAACGAATGACATGAAATCACACAGAAGTGCACGCTGCTCTGGGAATGTTACGGCGTGAAGTGACTTCGACATCAAACCTCGCACGAAAGCTATGTCGACCTCAAGTTACAATGTACCGCAAGTTCCACGAGGTTAATAGTTACACCAAAGCGCGCATGTCCTCTAAGACCGCAAATTATGTTACCAAATGTCTCAGCCCACGAGATGTTCCAAACCGTTGAACATAATCGTAGCACACAAAACTTGGAGCCCGGCTCGATCACCTCATGAATTCCTCCTTCCGTTTGAACCGCTCTGTATGAATACTTCGTCAACTTTGGAAACGGCCCCGTTGTCGCTTGCACCCATGTTCGACGATTTGTCAATGGCTACATATGCGGCTGCGTCCGAAACATACCTGAGCCGCAGCCTCGGTGGCGTGTGCAAGCTGCGCCCCGCAAATTGCATTGAACATTTCGAGTGAAACTATTGGAACCAAAAGTCGGGTGTTTTCGCGCCCCGCGGCTGGTGAGTTGGTTCAACTGGGGCCGTTCTACCGGGATGGTGAGCCCCCGAGTGAAACGCCATGAAGCTATGCCAGCCGTGTGCCTCAAGACTACCAAAATTGCCATCACATGCTCGATAGTATATTTCGGGGATCAAAACTTTGAAGAGACATTCTCAACCTATCGATGTGCATCCGCTAGACTTGAGAAGCTGCGTGATTGCGGCGTGCTAAAGAGCATTCGCCGATTCGCATCGCTTAAGCTGTTTGATGGCACAAGCATTATATCACTCTGGGTCCCATGAGCGGAGCAGCTCAAATACCTTCTAGAACGTGACTCGGATCTATGTTCTTAGCTTCGGAGGATGCATAGTGAAAGGGAACGTCGGCTGTGAATGACAGCCGGAAGTTGCAGAGAGCTTGTCATGGTGCCATATGGATAGTGCGCTGGTAGCACGGACAGCTGTCAAAAACGTGTGCGGCGCGATGCTTGGCGTGATGAAGACCGAGGTGATGGTCAGCACGAAAGAACGGTAGGTTGATGGAGAAGTGCTTGTATACGTGACAAGGCCTTGAGACCTGGCACGCGAAATTGATACCGGGAGTGACTGCGCGACGATGCACACAATTTGATCACGTAGCACAGTACAAAGGCATCAAGAATGTAAAGGAGCGAATAATTTGCTTGGACGTGTTTGGCCAACTGGTACGCGAAAAGCAATGGAGCACATGGGATAAGACCTCAATTGCTATCATAATATATAGCGTAAAAGACTAGCTATCCAACATGAGAAGAATAACTGGCCGGGCTCCGCCAAATTCCAGTAGTAGCTGGCATTCAGCATTGCAGCAAAAGCATGTAACAAACAAGCCTGTGGACATCAATGTATGAACTGCTTTTGTCGTGATGTCTCCAAATATCATCAGCGAGTCGGAAGAAAAAGATAATCGATATTGAGCAGGCGATGTGAAGTAAAGGGCGGCGTCCGTCAGGAGAGATAGAGCCGTATAATCCGTCGGTTCGAGAACTTATGCGCGGAACTCTGCCTCGCGCTTGCCGACACCGAGACCAGTAGGCCTCCATGGGCGCCAGGTCCAGCCAGCTTCAGCATCAGCATCCCGCTTTCCGACACCGAGACCAGTAGGTCTCCATGGGCGCCATGTCCATGCAGCCTCAGCGAATGCCTCAGCGAATGCCTCAGCGAATGCCTCAGCTTCGGCATCGCGCTTTCCGACACCAAGGCCGGTTGGGCGCCATGGTCTCCTATCTCTATGTTAGAATATGCTACAATCATCATCGGGGTACATGTAGCTTACCAGGTCCAGCCAGCTTCGGCGTCAGCCTCTGCCTCAGCAGAGCGCTTTCCGACACCTAGGCCAGTAGGCCTCCACGGGCGCCGGGTCCATCCAGCCTCAGCGAATGCCTCAGCTTCAGCATCGCGCTTTCCGACACCAAGGCCGGTAGGGCGCCATGGTCGCCTGTTTCATGTCAGTTGATATCACGGATGTGATTAAGTCGAATGTAACTTACCAGGTCCATCCTGCCTCCGCGTCGGGGTCGGCAGATGGGTCAGCAGAGCGCTTCTCAAAGTCGTCGAATTCGATCTCAAAGTCATCGTCTGAGAAAGCGAATTCTCCGCCATCGGGGGCATCAGCCTCCGCAGGAGCAGCCTCAGGAGCAGCGATCGCCTCAGCAGTGGCGTCGGTGATGGGGAGAGCGGCACCGGTAACGGTGGCCGCAAGAATGTAAGCGGCGATAACGGCGTTGAACCTCATGATGAGTGTCCGGACAGAATCGTCAAATGAGTGGTTTGGGTGGGGTTGATAGTTGTTGACGAGGTCAAATGATTGTAAGAGTGGTCGATGTTGAGTCGATGAAGGAAATAATTGTGTTGGGCAGATGGGCAACTTATACTTGGTCGCCCTTTAAAGGATACTCAGAGGTAGCTTCCAGAGCTTCGTGCCTCTGAATAAGGTATGACAAGACTTCGCAGGTTCAATAACAGTCAACAGGCATTCCGATGTCGACTCTCGGCCAATAGGAAGCCTAGCTTCGTCAAGGTGAAAGTGAGAACGTCAAAGCGATGGGCCTGGATAGATCTCGCCTGGAGGCAGACAAGGGGTTTCGTGGACATGTAAGGTCATCCAGGCATCAAAATGACAGGGACGGCGACAACTACCGTTGTTCCAGGTTCTCCACGAGCTCCCTCAAGACCAATGGCATGCGAAGGGTACAAAGATCGCAGGAATCCTTTGAGGTTCGTCAAGGGAGACTGTTTGTTCGATGATAGGCGAAGTGAAGGCAGAAAATCCTATTCAAACCCTATTTAAGGTCTGAATAGAAGTTGAGGCTTGGCAAACACGAAGTCCTGAAACCACGCTTTTGGCACAGTGTTCGGAGCGCAGAGCTTCCAGAAGAAATTAACGAGACGGTATGAAGTCAATTTCTGAGGAGTACCAAGGATTTGGGGCCTGTGCAATGTTCCTCGACGTCACTACTTACGTGAGTTGTGAGGTGGTGCATCTGCGGGGACTACATCACAACGACCGATCATGGCATGTGATATCGACGCCACTGCATGCCTTTGACACATAGGAAGGGTTTGTTAAGCTTGGGTTCAGATGCTTGCTCCCTAACTCTTGATCGGATAGCGTAGCTAGACTCTTCCAGGTCAGCCATTGGCGTGCGCACAGATGGAAGAGTGAAAGTAACAAAGGTGTCATGCTAGTAGCACCATACTATAGAGAGTGCTCGCCAGGGTCTCCTAATCGCTGGCTGGGGAGGACTATGTGCAACAGCATCCTGATCGCGTGTACCGACTACGGGGTCGAAGCATATTTGCTGCGCCGAGCAGGGCTACAGGAATAGGGGAGGACAACGCCAAGTCAGTGTTCATGAGGTCAAGTAGCTAGTGCAGCCAGCTTGATAAGAGAATAATGAGTATCCTTGTGGTGGAACGGGTCGAACGTGCTGGCGTGGAAAGTGAAGTTGAAGATGCTTACCTAAGCATGCACTTACACTGCATGGGACTAGCGGGCAAATGATGAGCTCTCACGATGCATGGCGCGCTGTTTCATGGAGGCGGAAGCATGCACGCCCGCATAGCCAATTCGACCGCTCCAGCGCTTCGACGAGCTCTCTCGAGCTTCCAGAGACGTATTCCGTGGATATGCACGTCATGCCAGGCTCGTAGCAGTCGCAAGCGGTATATATCGACACAATCAGCCATCGAGAAACCGTACTATGTCACGACGCCAATATTCTACGTCAATGCTGCCCCTCATGTCGGCCACCTGTATACCATGGTACTTACGGACATACTCAAGAGGTGGCAGCTCTTGAAGGGAAGGAATGCGTTGCTGTTGACTGGCACAGACGAGCATGGCTTAAAAGTACAGCGGGCGGCCGCAAAGGCGGGCGTTGACCCAAAGGTCTTTTGCGACAAGGGAGCCGAGATCTTCAAAGTACGCTTGAGGTGATGCTCTAGTATGGTGTTCAAAGTACTCACACCTCCTAGGAACTTGCGCAGAAGGCCGAGATCACAAACGACCACTTCATGAGGACAACAGACCCAGATCATCGGGACGCGGTAGAATACGCTTGGGTATGGGATCAGTGTCCATGGAACAACAGCTGTCGTGCTGATGAAGTGTAGTTCCTACTACAGGAGAAGGGTCTCATCTACGAGGAGAAGCACGAAGGTTGGTATTCTGTCACCGACGAAGCCTTCTACCCGCAGTCGACAGTCCAACCCTACCTCGATCCACCCACAGGACGAAAGTTGATGGTACGGCGCAATCAATAGAAGGAGCAGAACGGCAGCTGACGAGCACGTAGACGTCAATCGAAACCGGCAGCGAGGTCGAATGGTCGTCCGAAACAAACTACCACTTCAGATTGTCCGCCTTCCGCGACAATTTGCTCGAGTTCTACAAGGAAAACCCTACCTGGGTGGTTCCAGATCACCGGATGAAGGAGGTCGTGCAAGCGGTAGAGACAGGCCTGGAGGATCTCTCAATATCGCGACCTTACGACCGATTGACCTGGGGCATTCGCGTACCGGGCGATGATACGCAAACGATATATGTATGGCTGGATGCTCTGGTCAACTACATCACGAAGGCAGGCTATCCGTGGGCACCCGGGCGCGAGACGGAAGGAGGCTGGCCGGCAGACTGCCAGGTCATCGGCAAAGACATTGTGCGTTTCCACTGCATATACTGGCCTGCTTTCCTCATGGCGCTTGGCCTTCCGCTGCCCAAACAAATTCTCTCACACGCACATTGGACTCTAGGCGGCTCGAAGATGTCCAAGTCCACAGGGCGGGTCGTCGATCCTTTCCATGCCATTGATCGGTTTGGGTCAGACGTTATGCGCTTCTACATGGGTCATGAGGGAGGTATTCGGCAGGACGCCAGCTACGACAACATCCGCATCATCCAATTGTACAACAAGTTCCTCGTCAATCAATTAGGCAACTTGGCTTCGCGCGTCTTGCGCAACAAGAAGTGGAGTGTCCGAGGTGCAGTCATCCGAATAGGCGACAAGCCAGCAGATTACTGGCAAGAAGGCCCGGGCGCGAAGTTCTGGAACAACTCTCTCGCCACAGTCGCGTCCAAGATGGACAAGTCTTTCGAAGAGCTTGATCCTCGCAAGGCGGTATCACAACTAGCCGATCTTGTTAGAGGCGTAGGTTTTTCTTCATCTCACTCGTGCCCCAAAAGCTGACTGTGACAGGCAAACGATTTTTTTCAAATGTCAGCACCTTGGCAAAAGGTGCTGACTTTTGCTCCGGGCGAGCCTGGTGAGGATGTGGACAAGATCGTCTACCAGGCCGTTGAAGCGCTGCGTATGGTAGGTATCTTGTTCCAGCCTTGGATGCCAAACAAGTCGAATCTGCTGCTGGATATGCTTGGTGTGCATCCAGAGAGGCGGACATTTGAATGGTGCAAGCCTGGCGCTGATCTGGAGTACGGAGAGCCGATGGCCGATCTGGGTGTGGGTTACAAGGGTGTTCTGTTTCCGCCATTACCAAGTGAAGAATAGATCAATGTTATCATTGGGATACCTGTTCGCACAGCACGATGATTGAAGTTACGGCAACGCCGTCACTATATTGCAATTACTAAGAGAGAAGGTACTTGTAATCACTCTTGCTCGGTCTATGGCGTCCAGGGCCCTTGTCAGTTCAAAGAATCATTGCAATGGCATGGTCATGAGCTTGTGATGTAATACAGTGCATGATCTTTGCCAGGCGCCAAAGACTTACGTGCATTCACCTGCTTTCCGTGCGTAGTTCAAAGCGCTATGAAAGTAACTACGTTCAGTGCTCAGTGCTCTCACTAGTGTGAGGCAGGTGCAGCCGCGCCGCCTCGCCAAAACTTTCGCCCAACTTCTCGTGTGTTCTCTCGACACTGCAGTACGCCTCCCCACTATCGCATTCGGACTGCGCACATCAGATCACCATAGAGTCGTCTCTCGACTCTTACATCGCTACTGCATACCTTCATTCGTTCATTCTTGCGCTCGATGCGATCACCATCATGTCTCTCAACATTAATAGCTGGGACAAGCTCACCAAAGCGCAGCACGACTACCCAAAACCGAAATTCTCAATTGCTGTGGTCGACAAGTCCCTGAAGAAGTATCCGAGTAATGCCTATTTGTTGGTGCGTGCTGCCAAAAATTTGTGGTGCATGCGTGAATTCTGCTAATTTGACAGGCGTGGAGAACGGATCTCTGGCTGCAGCAATGTCATCCACCAGAACATATCATTATTTGCATGCTAGATCTGCACAAAATGGCTATCCTCGACACCCAGCTACTGTCATACATGTACAAGGTCTTTATCGAAGCTACACGCAGGAAGTCGCAAATTCTCGAGCAGTACACTATCGGGACAAATGCTCGATCATGCTGGCAAGCCGCCGCGAAGACGTTCCGGCACAAGGATGACCGCATGTCATTATGGAGCGATCTTTTCAAGGTCGCTCTTCAGGAAAATGTCTGGGACGACGTTCGGTTTGTAGGTCATACGCAGCGCAGTTTCCCTTATACTTAATAGCACACACTGATCGACGGCAGGCAATCCTTAAATACAAAGCCGAAGGACCACCAGAGAAGAAGGGATTGCTACACTCACAGATTCTCTCAACTCTTCTTGCTTCACACCAGATGGAGGGACTCAGCACCGAATTGGACCTGAGCGCTTCGATACAGAGCAATCTCGCTGTAAAGCTTATGCTGAAAGCATACGAAGCCTCCCCAGTAGGCACGCATCTTTTTTTGTTCTCTTGCAATGGGCTTACACTAGAAGGACGACCCAACTGCAATCAAAGATATCACCGACCTCCGGTTCATGGTCTACATCTTCGGTCAAGCCGGTCAATACAAGGAGTTGAAAGACCGATTATACAATCCTCCGGAACACTTGAGAAATGCCGTCCTCTACCAGCACCGAGAGGATATCAGCGACATGATCGCGAGACACCTAAAATGTGGAAAGCACTGGCGAGAACTCGAGCAGCATTGCTACGACATCCTTGTAGATACTCATTCGCGTTCCAAGCTCAAGGAACTCAATTCTGAGTCAGACTTGCGGGAACTTTGCGCTTGGAGATGTAATACATGGACAGATTTGCTGATGTGTCTCGATACCAATCATTCCGAAGCTAAGTAAGTGTTCTTTTATCGTGTTCCGGGCTGGATCATCATACTAACTACCTAGGGCCAACGAAATCGCCAGCAGCTTGATGAAACTCTTCTTCGGCGACTCGAAACCTAAATATCGGCAGATACATATCTTGCAGATTCATGTGCGGTCTTACTTGGGGGAGAACTCGCTTTCGGACTGCCAGGAATTCTTCAAAAACCATTGTCGAATGGTCTCTTGCTTCAATGACGTTCGAAAATATGTCGAATTGCTGGACGTTGCAGACATCAAGAGGTTCATGGCTTCTAGCACTAATTATGTGATTCAGCAGTCATCCGACATCTCCACCGCCACTGAGGTATGGTCTCTCTATCGTACGTATACCTATTGACTGACATTGTAACTTAGGGAGACTCCAGCTTGTGGCTGCCAAGCATCAACATAGCGAAGTTCGAATACCTCTTCTACGTTTCCCAAGCGGAAAACCCATCCCGCTATACCATCGAAGGCCAATTCCTGTCCAATATTAAGCTCTGGGCTGTATCCAAAGACGCGGATAGTGGTTGTCAGTATATATCATATTTATGTTACATGGCAAACGCATGCTGACACTGCGAACGTAGACCTTGCTGTGTATCTGCTACTAAATCTGCATCACAGATACATTTGCCCGTCCGAGGACAGAAATCCGTTGGAGTTCACGAGAAACTCGCGCATTTTGCTCCAAGCCGCTATGCTTGCACGCCATTTGGTTGAACAAGATGAAGATAAGGAGAACAGAACATTCGCATTGTTTGCTGCAAGGCTACACCTCAATCTTGGACTCGGGCTCGCTGCTTTCCGATTGTACAAGCGTATAACATGCAAAGAGATGCTTCTGGAGACTTTGTCTCCTTTCATACTCTCTCGCATCTCGCAGACACACCCTTTCGATGTTTCGAGTTACCGAGGGTTCTCAGCAGATGACGAGCTAGCAAAAACAATGAGCACAATCGAACGAATGGAGGCAAAGACGAGCAGCTTTTTGGTCACCGATCTAACCTTCTTCCCATGTCATCAAGCGCCAGAAATCGCGCATCTCAAGTCACAACTGAACAGAAGCCTTACCAAGCATCTTTGCTCACTAGAACGTCGTGGCATAGCTCGTCTTCGGGGAGAACCATCCGACCACATACCACGGCTTGACTGGAAGAGTGAGTGCCATCCCACGCACCCGGCGCAATTGCGTCGAGGCATAAAGAACAAGATCTGACGAACACAGCTTACGACCAAATTCACGACAACGTAGACCAGGATATCTTTCCCAATTTCGAGACTTCGAGAGAACCGGCAAGAGCCATCTCGTTCATAATGCCGAACCCTATCCCAGAGGCTCTTTGGATCCGCGAGACATGCATCACGCGAGAACACACAAGTCAGCGACTCTATAACGAAGCACCGTACTATCAGGCTCAGTTGCACCCGTACGAGCGAGAACCCGGCGAAACTCATAACCAGGCCCAGGACTACCTTACCCGCGTGGAGCAGCGCATGGGGAGATACTGGAGACTTTTAGCCGCATTTGTCTCGGATATCCAGGTGCCGGATAAGCCAACATTCAAGGACACCTGTGACTATCTCAAATTCTTCCACCTCCTCGGTCAGCTACGGAAAGCACTCGAAAAGCTGCGCATGCCCGGAAACGGAAACACGACACTCAAGCCCGAAGACGAACCCACAATGTTCCACGAAAACATGCTCATGGCATGCTTCCAACAACTCGAGCTCCTGCGCGCCACGAACAAATTCGTCGAGCAGCTCAAGGAGCACGTTATCAAGGTGAAGGGTGGTAAAACCCACCCTCTCAAGAAATCACTGCCTTCCAAGTACGATACGCATCTGCTGCAGGAAACGCAGGTCTGCTACCAGGCTGTGCGGGATGTGGCGCAGAGCTACATCGATCTCATCCTGAAGCGGGGAACTGAGGCAATCAAGGCACAGGTTCGGTGGGGCCCAACGGGCGAAGCGATGAAGATGATTATGACGGATGAAGACGTGGAGTATTATGCGCAGGAGTACGTGGAGAGTGCGCTGGAAGCTTGGAGAGGAGTGTTGAAGGTCAAGCTTAAGTAGCTGGTAGACAAGAGGCCGGCACTGTGCATAGGACTCGGCTAGCTAGGTATCTGCATACCCTTCACACAGCAGTGTACCGAGACCCAAACGTAATCAAGTGCATTCATCTACCCCATCATAACAACAGCGATATGCAACCACCCATCCAGATACGCACTCGCTCTAACCAGCTCCTCCACCCCAGCGCCAAGCGGCAACACAGCCCCATGCAGCACCGCTTGCGCCAGCAACGGACTCCTGCGACTCGGAAAAAGGCTCGGCAGAATCTGATTCAGCGCCGCGCCAACCGTCTGCGGCTGTCTCGCTGAGCTTTCCGCTTTGACGAGCGTCTGCACGACCCTCAGACTTCCTGGCTCTGTGTCCTCGGACGCCGCGTGTGGGAGATACAGCCTGACGGGCAAGTGTCGTAATTTCACGCCCTGCGGGTTGAGAAGTTTCTGGTTGATGGGGTTGTAGAGCGCGAAGTTATGTGCCTTGACGCCGTCCCAGAGCTGCGTGCTGTCTTCTTTACTCAGGAACATTACTGTTTTGCCCGTTCCCGTTCTGAGGTAATCTGCTTCCTTGACAGCCTGTATGAAGAGGTCGTGCATCTGTGCGTCCGCGTCGTCGAGGCGCACCAACTGCTCGACCGGGAAGGCGGAGAAGTGGACTGTCAGCCGCCATGGGAGGTGTGCGGCCTCTTCGTCGTCGGGCTTGTGGGACGTGTCGGGTGGGTAATAAGGCTCAGCGCCCGAATAGAGGTCGTAGAGGAGGCCGAGTGGGTAGTGCCACTTCAGCGGCACACCTTCGTAAGAAAGCCATATGTCTGTGACAGGGATGGCGGGGAAGATTAAGGAGGGCGCGAAGAATGCGTGGAGTTTGTGGATGTGCAGCGCGAGGTAGGAGAGGCGTGGGAACTGTATCTGTGGTAGAGTTGTTAGTATGAAGGCTGCAGCGTGAGGCTCAGAATAAGAGCTGGGACATGACATACTAAGTACGGGTCTGAGTCTCTGTATGTTTTGCAGTCCTCCTTTGCCAGCCGGATCTCCAGTGGTATTCTCCCGTTCCAAATCCTCTCCCTAAGACGGCTCGTGACGTCGCGGTTGGACATCGGAAAGGAAAGGAAGCTCGAATGCAAGATGACGCCCGTTGCAAGTGGGCCAGGTCTGGGCTAGTTCAGATGGCGGGGCAATGGCGGGGTGAAGCTAAGAAGGAATCCTGGAAGCATCTGGTGTCTGACAACCACTCAAACCCCATTTGCCATGTGGCGTTCACTTCTCCCACTAGCGCGTGTGCGTATGTTGCGAGGTACTGGATGGTTGAGCTTCAGGTTTTGCCTTGCTGGACGATGAGCGTGGCACTGAGTCGCAAGCGCTCGCGGCTCGAGATTGATGAAGATGCCGAGGACGCACACCGAAGGAGAGATCCGTCGCCTGCGCTATCGGCGCTGAGTGATACGCTGAAGAAGTCCAGGACGTACCACCGTGGTAGTGCGGGCTCGATGAGTTGGATGTGATTGGAGTTGAGGAGGCGTGGAGCGTCGATGTCGACGGGATACCCGCAAGTATGAGGACGCTGCCTGGAGGACTTGAGGCGCGTGATAATTGGCAAAGGTACAAAAAGGGTGAGTCGATCGTTGTACTTTGAGTACAAGAAAACGTTCAGACTCATTACGATCTGCTCTGGTAAGTCGTATGGTGCGTTGTTGCAGTCCACTGCTCACCTTTCTCAGCTCCATTTTACCAGAACTGTACATCACCTCGCCATCGCTCCAAGCCTTTATTCTCTGCCACGATCCTTCGACGCACATTCGGTCGTCCATCGCACCGTATATTCTACCCATGAGACAAGCGGTTGACCTGCCGAACAACCACTTCGTACGCTTGGGCCTACTACATCCTCTCGGAGGCGGAAAGTTCCCACTAGATGCACTGGTAGTGCTCGATCCACAAGGCAGACGGAGGCTCGTACTGCCGTTTGGCTGGGGTGCTGGCAAATACGCTGGGACACCTGCTGGGCAGGGCATACGGACACGCATGATCGATCTATAGAAGTCTTCTGTGGAGGCTTTAGAGAGCGAACGATGACACGAGTACACACCATGATAGTCACTGGCCTATTTGGAAGACGAGAAACGCCTATACGAGCAATGATACCCCACAGCATATAAATCATTTGGGCTTCGAACGAGTATTGTGACACGAATCACTGGGACAATGCAGCGCACTGGGAACAATATGTCAGGATGAAGGTCCACTGTGTCATTTCCAGACTATCGTAACCATAATCTCATAGCCAGCGGATCTCCTGTCCTGCTGGTCTTGTCCCCTGCTATGCTGCGCACATGCTTAACCGAAGCGGGTTTCCTTGTCCTTGATGGGAACATCCGAGCCAGTGGCGCTCTTGTAAGAGCTACGGATGTAGTCACTGATCTGCTCATCCTTGGCTTGCTCGACAGCAGACTGTACAATGTTAGTCCTCGTATCACATAACACAGTTACGTTGATGGCATACCTCGTTGTCCTGAGCACCACCGCCCATGAATTTTTCCTGCACGAAGTCGACACCTGTATATCTTTAGCCACGCGAACTCCAGCAATGAGCCGGGAATCGTACCCTTGTCAAGGTAGTCCTCGTTCTTCTCGCTCTCCTTGCCGCCACCAGCAGCGGAGTTCAGCTTATCGCCGATGCCACCAAGGAAGCCGCCACCACCAGACTGTTGCTGGCCGGACGCAGAGCCCTGTGCAGACTGCTCATTGGAGCCGGTCTGCTGGTTGTTGTTACCGCTGCCGGTCATCTTGTTGACGAAATCCATGATGGAAGTAGTTATAAGTTAGAGTCTTGTATGTAGTATGAATTGAAGATGTGAAGATATGAAGTTGATAGTGTATCAGTGAGGACGTTCGAGGCTTATATGTAGCTTGATTGCAAGTCTTGGTAGTGCTGTTGGGCAGGGGAGTCAGCAGGATTGTTGTTTGCTTGGGTGCAGTAATACGTGGTAGCTTCGATTGCTTGCATTAAGTGACGGCGGCTGTGTACCTGATTGTCGTTGGGTGGACGCGATGTACGTCATTATAGACCCCGCGATTAATCGACAGGGTTCAAGGACTGACACGTGCAAGCGTGCCCCACGCTCGCTGCAGGGTTCTCAATCGCGAAGTGACTTTTTGTGCAGGCGATTTGGTGTTTGCATTGTTGCTGCTTGAACAGTCTGCACACTGTGCCACTGCCAACATGATACCAATAACCATCATCACAGGGTTTCTGGGCTCTGGAAAGACCAGTACGTCATCAACTTCCGAAATTCGGTTTGAGTGCGATCTAACCTCAGACAGCACTCATCCTAAACCTCATCCCTCAATTACCTAAGACGTACAAGCTCGCGCTGCTTAAAAATGAATACGGTGATGTCGCAGTCGACTCCGAGCTCGCATCCTCACAAGCCATATCCGGCGTCCAGGAACTCCTCAATGGCTGCATCTGCTGCAATCTCGTGGGCCAGCTCTCCGACGCGCTCGAGATCCTCGCGAACGACATAACTCCGGATCGCATCGTCATCGAGACCTCGGGGTCTGCATTCCCTGCCACACTCGCCATGGAGGTGAACAGATTGAGCAGAGAGACTGGACGCTACGTGCTCGACGGAGTGATGAGCGTGATCGATGTCGAAAATTGGAAAGGATATGAGGATACGAGTTATACTGCGAAGATGCAGGCGCGATACACGGATCTCATCGTACTCAACAAGTGGGAGCTTGTCAGCGAGCGAAGACTAGAAGACGTAGAAGACGCCATACTCGCACTCGAAGTCGAGCCGCAAATACCGCGAAGCAAGAGTAGTAAAGGCTGGGTGAATAAGGACATTGTTTTCGGCCTCGATGCGCGGCTCGCCGGCCAAGTCGAAGAATCCCACGATCACAAGCACGACCACGACCACTCAAGCGAAATCGAAGTCCTGACCGTCACGCTGCGCAGCAAAGACGGGACAGGCAGCGTAGACACCGAGAAGCTAGCCAGGCTTCTTGAAGACCCAACGAAAGACGAAGTATACCGCATCAAAGGCGTGCTGTACGCTTCTACGCCGCCAAAGTCCTCGGACCCGGAACAAGATGCTCATAGGCAGATACCAGAGGACAAGGCACGATACATCCTCAATTGGGCGTTTGGGCGCTGGACGTTTACGCCTGTAGCGTTGCGTGGCACGGCTGGATCAAGTGAGCCGGAGCTACGCCTGACGGTCATGACGGCGCGGTATGAGTCGAGTAAGTGGAAGAAAGAGATTGAGTCTTGTGGGCTGTTGGAGCTGCAGGGTGATGATACTGGGGCACTGTCGGTTGAGAAGGTAGGTTGAGGCGTCAAAGAGCGTGTAGGGCAAGAGAAGGGTGTTGGGCGCTGTTCTCGCAATATCCTATCCGATCCCCCCGGGGCGCAGTACGTCTCAGATATTCGATTGAGTCGGAGTCCAGATTCTCGTCATCTGCAGCAAGTCTTTCAAGGTTCTGAGTTTGGTCTTCACAAGCACATCGGGACAGCTTGCCTTCTGGACGGGAAGGACATGGGCAAACCACCCATTAGTCTCTGACTGGGTGGTTTGTGGTTCAGCCTCGTGGGGGAAGCCTACAGCCGCGTGCTCGCAATCCGAATGCAGCATCAGGCTACCAAACGTGGACGCAGGACGCGGGATTTACAATAACCGAGACAGCCACGATCCTCAGGTAAAGCTACGTGGAACCCTCCCTCTACATGCCGCATGCTGCACTGCGCCGTGGGGTAGTCAGCCTACACGATCTGGGCCTCGATGTGGTGTCTTGGCCTTCGCACCAAAACACACCGTGGAGACATTCGGAAAGTATTTGACCAATGGACGTTGGCTACAATGGTCGCGAATTGCAAGAATCAAGTCTCTGTCGAAGAAGGGTGTTCAGCCTTGTGACTTTGATCAAGTATCTTTGGGCTCGAGCTGAAAGTATCTTGGCCTTGAGCTGAAGGTATCTTGGCCTCAGGCTGAGAGATACAATAAATTCTGCGCGATATTCGCCATTGGTCACTATCCTTCTCTCGAGTACCTGCAAAGTTGGCTGTCTTGTCTTTTTGGTCTATGTTTAGGTCTCGTGTTACGTTATGGCATAGAGGATACGATGCAGGCAACACACCTGCCAAGCTAGACTATCGTGATGGCTCTGGGAGAGATGGACGCCATCGTCTCCCCTATCAATTTGCACAGCAATAGTCTCTCGTGTCCATTGCAGATACAGCATGAATTGCTTCTCTGCTTGAGACGTAAGACCATTTTTGAGTCCGAGGGCCATGAGATATGCTTGCGATCGCAGGACTAGACACGAGGCTTTGCACTCGCGTCCTGAACCTTACATGTGGTTGTAGCATTCTGACTGGCTGTGATTCTCCTCCAAGTTGCAGTCTCGGGCGAATCACAGGAAGCCTTCAGCGCTAGACTACATGTGCTCGACTGCATTCAAAATTGCTTTTACGCAAGTCAACCAATGTACGATAACTCGTAGACCGATTCAGACAGATGGTATGATGGGGAGGCAGCCGAGCAGGCAATGAGGCTCTGCAAGCCGAGTATAAGATAGTCCGGAGTCTAGCAGGTCCTCGGGCATTTTCAGTCTCGCAGTCTTTCAGTGCCGGTCACCATGAGCTGTAGCTTCAATCCATCGTTTGAGATATCACCGAATACTACGTATGCCGCCTTCGACACTACCGTCGACAAGTGCGCAAGGACATACATCCGTCCGGTGAGAAGACTAAACTAGACTCACAAATGGCATGACAAGCTGACAAGACTATAGGATCCAGGTGGTGCTCTTATACCCTTCATCTTAGCCATCCTCCTTCTCGTCTTCCACCTCCCAACATGTGTCATTCGCGCTGTCAAGTGGGAAAGTGCACAATACCTAGCTCTCGGACTTGCAATGCTCGGCATAGCACTCACCGTCCAGGCATTCGTCAGCACGGCATTGAAGGCGGAAGAAGTGCTGGTTTGGATGCCTTTGACGCTTGTGCTGGACGTGGGCGCTATGCTGCAGATGGTCATTCTCATCTTGGAAAAGCATGACGAGCGACTATTGCCGGACGAACTACGTCCGGCGCAGCCGAGGGCAGGCTGGAGAGTCCTTTGGGAGGCTGTCAGAGACGCTGTGCATAGGATCAAGGCAAAGCTAGCCGGCAACCCGAATATGAACGTGGCTCGGAATGGTAAGTCACTTCCAGGAAGACACACCGTGTTATAGTCTGACACCCCCAGCTCCAGAGATGGCACAAGTCGACCAAGTCCGACTCCTACGTCCCGCCAACTGCCAAGCCGCCGCCCTCCACCCAGACGCAGTCCGCTATGCATTCGTCGCACTCATCTCTTTCCTCTTCCTCATTACCCTCCTCGTCCTGCAAATCTGGGCCTTGCAAGCCGCTGCCACTGGACGTCGCCAGGAAGACTTGCGTGTGAATTGGTGCTCTCCCGCGCTTCAAGATTTCGCTGTCGCAGTCACTACAGGAAATTGCGAGAAGTTCAGCGTCCTCGACAGCAGCAGCAAGGGTATCGGTTGCATATCACTCCCTGGCGATCAACAGCGCGACTGGCTCCTCGGCACCGTCATTGCGCTATCCGTGGCATTGATCTGTCAGGTCCTCGATACGATCCTTATGCTGCTGACCAATAGCAAGACAAAATGGCGCGCCGTCAAAGTCCAACGGCCGTGGCTGACCATGTTCGGAGGGGTGATCATGCTGGTTGTACTGATCGTGTTTGGTGTGTTCAATGCAAAGGACTTGCCGCGAGGCATAACGGAAACTGTTTGGGTGTATAAGATGAAGCCGAGTTGGGAGATGGGGAAGCTGTGTCAGACTGAGATATATCCGCCGGGTCTGAGGGGTGTGATGATTGGCTACATGGACGGGTTGTTTGAAAGCTGGGGGTCGGCGTATTATGGGATACGTTGACGAATGCAAGAGATAAAGTGACGGACAAATACAACATTCGGCTGAACTTTGTAATGTATTGAACGTGCTCTGGCTCCTGAAGCTGAAGCTGTGCGACATTTAGCGTCTTGGCACGCCCTAGACTTCCTTCTTTACGGAGTGGTGTTGCTTCTTCTACTCAAAGACCTCATTTCTGCCCACGTCGAATTCAACAATCTCGCCGGCCCTGATGGGATAGAGATAAGCATGAGACTATAACACATACCACTGTAGGAACCCGTTGTCTCAGACGGCTGCCATCGACAGCACGGTACACTCATGCAACCTCCCGAGGGCCGGATCGAGATCGTTCGTCAGCGACTGATGGCTGCAGTACCCGGATAATCTATCAACACTAATATTTCCGATGACGAGGATGACGAGTCGCGTGTAAGGTACCACGACCTCGCATCTGCACGTGCAGTACATTACAGTACAGAAGAAAGAGCTAGTAAACCACCACGGGGCGGCCATGAGTACGAGGCTGTTGACAGTGAGCATTACATCTAGCCAGCGCACTGTGTTTCATTCTATCAGAGTCCACGCCACCGCCTAGTCCTTTCACCGCCATTCCCAGCCTGGATCAAACTGCCTTCAGCAATCTTCTGACACTTTCAACAACCAGCAGCGTCACACCCACAGCCCCAAAATCTGAGCCACGCGCACGTTTTGTAGGGGGATTTATCCTTGGTGGGCGGTGTAAATGTTACAAAGGTGTTTGTTTGCGGCACGTCGGCATGCAGATCCGTGCCAAAGAGGACGTTCACCACCGAAGCCTACCTATAAGGAGATGCAAATGCAGTGCCCGACGAGGATTTCTCACCGGCAGACGTGTTTGCGCGTTATGTTGAAAATGCTCACGCAGCATGCGGGTGCCTTTGTAGGCGGGGCTTGTACGATAGGTCCCTGTAGGTTGGTGTGACGATGAAAGGGGGCTGTATAAGTACAGCAGGAGATGTACACCTCGCGGTCAAATCTTGCTGCGCTTTACTTACACAACAACTGATCTCTGTCGGCACTTTCTATACTTGTCCTTCACCATGGCAATGTCACCGTTCGGTCTCAACCGCTGGGCTCGAGGATCCCCGTGGGGCGCATTCCACAGCCCCATGACCCGCTCGTACTGGGACGAGCCCGAATACAGCGGTGCACGCTGGGCAGTCGATCCATACTCAACCCGATGCTGCGAACTCTGCGACCTCCGGCATAAAGTCGTGCGGCTCCCCCTTCCCATCACCACAGCACAAAGCTAACCCACCCTCCAGCCCGATCTATCCCACATCCTCAGCGACCTCTCCCTCTGGGACCCCTACCACCACGCCTCCATAATGCAAATGTACGACGGCATACACAAGCACGTCATGCTCGGGTGCGACCGCGACGGGCCCGAGTCGTACTATTTGTCGCGCGATGCCGAAGAATTCGCAAGGGCGTTGATGAGATTGGAGCGCAGGAGTCCATGGGGGGGACGCGGGTTGGGCGATTTCGCGAGGCAGGTGCAGTATTTGGGGAGGGATATGCAGATTGGGAGGAGGAGGTCGAGGTTTCATGGCGGGGGGAGGCCGAGGTATTATGATGGGGGGTATCATATTGGGGGCGGGTGGCCGTATGAGTATTGAAGGGGTGGAGAGTTGAGGATGGGGTGGGTATTTGTATGTGTATAGGGAGCGCGAGGGTTGGGTTAGATTGGTGGTGGCGGTTCTTATTTCGTGGACATGTATTTTCGGCGCTTGAGTAGTGAGCATGTGGGTTGATGAGCACGACGGAGCACTTGTAACTACCAATGGCAACAGTGAAACACGAGACTGGACGCATTGTGCAGGTAAATCAATACATCGGCTTTTCATGTCACCACGACCTAATTCCAATGTCAGAATCGTGGACCATCGAAACGCTTCTGCAATCCCAGAACTACATACATTTTGTACAATATCCTTCATCCGCCACACATACTCACGCCCTCGCTTTCCCCTTCCCATTTACTCCACTCGGTTGCTGCCCCCTCCTCTTCTCCCACACCATAAGATACGCCTCCTTAGTAAATAGCGTCTCGCCCCTCTCCCTCTCCACAAACAAATCCTGAATCCCATACCAATCATCCCTCGCACGGTCCTTCAACTGCACTCTCCACACCTTACTCTCCTGCTCGCCTTCGACGCTATCGTCCTTCTTCTTAACCGCCTCGTGCGTAATATTCGCCACGAGATCGTACCATATCGGCTCGCCGGGCGGATATTCTTTCGGGTTGGGCTCGACGTAGGGTGACATGTCGAGGGAGACGGTGGGAAAGGTGACGATTGTGGGGTTGCGTTCTGAGACGAATTTGTTTTTGCTGAAGCGCTTGATGTTGAAGAGGAGGTAGGGGGGTAAGGGGTGTAACAGGCGGTAGCGCACGCGGTTCTTCATTTTTTCTTGCGGGCGCATGCCGTCGTATTTACCCAGAATCGTTGTGAGCGGGACTTGTGGAATGATGTTCTTTTCCAGCGCGTCTTGGAAGAGCGGTGCGGCTGGAAGATCGAGCGTGAGGACGAGGAATTTGGATGTCTCGGTTTTGACGTCTGCGTCTTCGAAACGCAGGCGGTCGCCGGCGTCTGCGCGGGCGGTGATTTCTTGCGATTCGATCTTGAGGGTGCCTTGGAAGACTTTCTGGACGATGCTTGAGTTGGGCTTGGACTTTGAGCCGCCGACGGCGAGGTGCAGGTTGTTGAGGAACCAGGACATGAAGTCGACGGGGTCGGCTTGGTCGGTGAGGTTGAAGCGTTTGGCGGAGCGGAGGGCGACTTCCTGGAGGAGCTCGTGGGGCGAGACGTGGGTTTTGAAGGCGCGTGGGTTCCAGATCTTGCGGACGAGGGTGCTGAAGCGCTGGGCGATTTGCGGTCGGCTTGAGAGCTCTTCGAGCATGAAGTAGTTCCGTAGTGGGACGACGTGTGATAGCGCCTGTATTACTACGTTGAAGTAGTCGTTCGCCTTGATGTTATTCATGCCTACGAAGCCTGGTATGTATTCTCGATTCGAGAGATCCCAGGACACCTTTGGTTCCTTGTCTAGTCGCGCGACTTCAGTCTTGCTCATGCGCGGATCCACGACGAACTTGATGTCCTCCAGCGACTTCGACTTGACTTCGTAGCCTTCTGGCAGGACAAACACCTTCTTCGTCTCCATGTTGACGTATACATGGTGGCCATCTTCCAGCGCATGGAAGTATGCCTGCGACTTCGGCCCTCTCCCCTGGTAGTATTTCCCGCATACGAGGCAGGCGTAGACGTTGATGTTGGACAGGGTGACGGAACACAGCTTCTCGAAGTCGAAGTCGAGCACTTTGCGGTCTATCGTGTCAAGATACAGGTCGGTGTATCCTTCTTCCGGCGCGTTCTGGCGTCTCGGCGCAGCGATTGCAGGCTCGTTGTCGTCCTCGTCGTCCAATGCGCCGGCCTCTTCAGCGTCTGCGCCCAGTATTTCCGCCTTCTCTTGGTGATGTTGTCGCGAGTGCATGAAGTGGCCATTAGTGGTAGAGCCATTCGGCTGCGGGCTTCTCATCTCTTCGTCTTCTACTCTGGCGCGTTTCGGAGCTGGTGATGGCGCGTCGTAGACATCCTCGAGAGGCTCAAGAGCTGGGCGTTTCGACATGTCGGGTGGTACGGTCGCGCAATTGGATGTTGCAGAAAGACAGGGTTCAGGCGACCACTGTCATGTATAATATGGGATTAGCAGACTGCGGGCGAGTTAATGACCAGATTCTTTCGCGGCAGCCAGAGTCACGACGGCTTGGCCCGTGCGGAAGAGCTCACTCTGCAAAAAAGTCGCAGGCACGGCAGCTGCAAGGACCCCACCTCACGCGATACCCCTCCAGTTTTTGCACTGGGAATAGGCTCTTCACGCCATGGTAAGCCGTTCTGTATAGCTTGTAGCATTATAGACGCCTAACATATGCCTAGTCATACAACAACCCCACACAGATCTTTGCGGAGGACGTCACGGAGGAGAAGGGCGAGAATGCGCGTCTGTCCGCCTTTGTAGGCGCCATCGCCGTGGGCGACCTCGTAAAGAGCACATTGGGACCGAAGGGCATGGACAAGATATTACAGTCTGCGTATGTTGCCTAACAATGACCTACGTGCCTCTTCACTCACTCTGGCAGCTCAACCGGCGAAATTATGGTCACAAACGATGGAGCTACAATCCTGAAAGCCATCGCCCTCGACAACGCCGCCGCAAAAGTACTCGTAAACATCTCAAAAGTCCAGGACGACGAAGTAGGCGACGGAACCACTTCAGTCACCGTACTGGCCGCCGAACTCCTGCGCGAAGCCGAGAAGCTCGTCGACCAGAAAATCCACCCACAGACCATCATCGAGGGATACAGGATAGCAAGTGTTGCCGCGCTGAAGGCTCTGGAGAAGATTGCCGTAGATCACAGCAAGGACGAGGCGTTGTTCAGGCAAGACCTCGAGGCGATTGCCCGCACGACGTTGAGCTCCAAGGTGCTCTCGCAAGACCGACAACAATTCGCGAAGCTTGCAGTAGAGGCGGTGCTGAAGCTGGGAGGAACTACCGACCTCACACACATCCAGATTATCAAGAAGGCCGGAGGCAAGCTGAAGGACTCGTACCTGGACGAGGGCTTCATTCTGGACAAGAAGTTCGGCGTGAACCAGCCCAAGCGGATAGAGAACGCCAAGATCCTTGTTGCGAATACTGCTATGGACACAGACAAGATCAAGATCTTCGGCGCACGAGTAAAGGTCGACTCCACAGGCAAGCTGGCTGAGCTGGAGAAGGCAGAGCGCGAGAAGATGAAGGCCAAGGTCGAGCGCATCAAAGCACATGGCATCAACTGCTTCGTCAACCGACAGCTGATCTACAACTGGCCAGAACAGCTCTTTGCGGATGCTGGCATCTGCTCGATCGAGCACGCAGATTTTGACGGTGTCGAGAGGTTAGCACTGGTCACCGGAGGAGAGATCACTTCAACCTTCGACCACCCAGAGAGCGTCAAGCTTGGCCAATGCGATCTCATCGAGGAGGTCATCATCGGCGAGGATACATTGATCAGGTTCTCTGGCGTCAAGGCAGGCCGCGCATGCACAATCGTTCTACGAGGTGCCACTGAGCAACTGCTCGACGAGGCAGAGCGGTCTCTCCACGACGCGCTCGCTGTCCTGTCACAAACCGTCAAGGAGCCCCGAACGACACTGGGCGGTGGCTGCGCCGAGATGAACATGGCGAAGGCCGTCGCGGAGGCCGCGCAGAACGTGGCAGGCAAGAAGGCGATCGCAGTCGAATCTTTCTCCAAGGCGCTCCAACAACTACCCACCATTCTGGCCGACAACGCCGGTTTCGACTCAAGCGACCTAGTCACACGCCTCCGGAAAGCCGTGTACTCGGGCTTGACCAGCTCAGGACTAGACCTTTTGACACCAGGTGGTGGCATCACGGACATGAGGGAACTGGGCGTCATCGAGAGCTACAAGTTGAAGCGCGCGGTGGTATCATCGGCATCAGAAGCTGCTGAGGTGAGTTTGCAGATCTTTACAATGGCTGGTCGCACATGCTAACTCGTGCAGTTACTTCTTCGCGTAGACAACATCATTCGCAGCGCGCCCAGGCGTAGAGAGCGTATGTAAAGGGTGGTACGGTCGCTGAGATACCTGGATCGGTGGGATGCAGTGGCTTGGTGTAATCCGTGGCATTGAACGCGACGCCAGCAGCCTCATGGTTCGCGCACTGTAACGGAAATCTCAATGTTGTTGAAGACAGCTGAGTTCAAAGTGTTGCTCATGCAACGGACTTGGTCACGACGCCTCGCTACCGGCGAGTAAACATGCAGAGGCCCACAAGCGTGCATCGGACTTCCAATAGCTGCATACAAAATCACTTAATGCCAACATGACATGTGCGCAACCATGGTCCAATGGACTTTTTCACTTTTTGTGCTTTGTTCTGTGATCTTTTGCCCTCTGAGGCAGTCCACAGCACGCCATTGGCAGCATAGTTTCAGCAATCGGTCTAGCCCGGTGGTCGCCCCATAATGTGTTTCACACGCTGCGAGTGAGGTTTGAGGCATGAACTCAGAATGGGAAAGGTTGCGAGGTGAGGAGAGTTTGGCCTGATTGAGTGAGTGGTGTGCCTTGCGCGACACGACACAAGGGAGTGAGCGATCGATGTGAAGATGTTCGTGAACAGAGTTCGGTTTCATGCAAGAATGTTGCGAAGCTACTTGTTGAAGAGCACTTCCCGCCCAAGATGCAGGTTGATACGGTGCTTGTTGCTGATGGCTTACGGGGCGTCGCGAGGGCTTTGGTACACGGAGTCTGTCCTACGTGAGCAGCCAGTGAGGAAGTGATGGGCTGCGGAGTCGCACAGTAAGGGCTGCGTGAGATCATGGTCGCTCCTGCGATTAGTGGCGGTAGCTCCCTTCGTTCGGTGAGCGTGCGAAATGTCAAAGAAACAAGGAGGGAAGGCCGCGCACACCAAGCAGAAGATACTGAAGTCTGCCTCAGCACACCATCCAGCGGCTACATCACCGCACCACAATCCTCTGAGACTATTCTCAGCCATCTTTCTGTACCTGCGCGGCGCCGGCCTTATGACAGCGCCAAGCAGGACCTAGGAATCAAGGGCACCAAGGGAAACGGACGGACGTGTCGGAATTGAGCCTAGAAAGACGGCTGACGGACGCGCACCCACAATAACCCCAGCAGCTCCGCCGCGCCCACACGCTGTGTCAGATCCCCGCCCGTTTAATATACACACGCCAAAATCTACCGCTGCTGACCTCTTCCTTCCTCCCTCACCTCGACACTCACCATCACATATTGCCCATGAGCCATCTCCCTCGCCCACCCGCCTACTGAAGGCTTCCAACCAGACCGACTCCCATACAATGCCGCGTCCGCGCCGGCCGCCTGGTGCTGGCCCGGCGCTCACCAGGATCCTCACTCTCCTGCTCCTTCCCTCCTTGCTAGTAGCCGCTCAGCAGCAGCAGCCCCTAGAAGCAGATGCCCGCAGCAAGCCGCCCAGCGCGGGCCCTCGCGTCGAGCAGCACACGCTCAACGCTGCGGTACACCACCGCAAGAACAACAACAACAACAACCAGAAGGGCGATTTGTCAGACACCGAAAAGAGGCGTCTGGCCTACGCCACCGTCCTAGCCGAGAATGAGCGCGCCCTAGCGACCAAACTCTCACCTGCTCCAGCCATCAGCGCTGTCGGAGCCCCTCTTGGAGCGGGCGCTGCCTCGGGGGTTCTCGACCCGAGTGCGCGCTCCCTGCAAGACTGGGAAGTTGAGGATTTTGTGCTACTGGCGACCGTCGATGGCCACATACACGCGCGAGACCGATACAACGGGGAGGAGATATGGGAGATTGCCGGAAAGCCCATGCTGAGCACCACCTACAACGGCTCAGAGAAGCATGCCATGCTGCACGACCAGCCTTTTGTCTGGATCGTCGAGCCAAGGGAGGAAGGGGCTATCTACGTCCTGTCCCCCGGGCCGTTCCCGGTGCTGCAGAACCTGGGTCTGACCGTGAAGCAATTGACCGACATTGCCCCATACGCGAGCGATGATCCGAAGCTACCCGTTGTGTACAACGTGGAGAAACGGACCTTCATGCTCAAAGTGGATGCAGCTAGCGGCTTCGTCAAGCAGAGCTTCAGTCCAGCCGGCACCTCTGGTCAGGATGACAACAGCTGTGCCCTGGTCAAAGATGTCTTCAACAAGGAGCGAGACTGCAAGGGCGACTTCGAGATTGGCCAGACAGAGTACACAATCATCATCCACAACAGAAAGACAAACGAGGAAGTGTGCACCATCAAGTACGCTGAATGGGTGCCCAACAGTCGAGACAGAGACCTCAAGTCGCAGTACACCAAGACCATGGACGACCAGTACATCTACACCAGGTTCAACGGCGAAGTGTTTGCCGCTGATCACAAGCGTTCTCGACCAGTGAGACGGCCCTTGTTTACACGCCATCTGCCTTATCCAGTGGCACGAGTCTTCGATGTCGCCCGACCAGCCAACGACGACAGCGCTGAAGCGCCTCTGGTCTTGCTCCCCCAACCACCAGGCCCCACCGTCCTAGAAGAAAGCGCCAACCTAGTCTGGCTTAACACCACGGAAACTGGAGCATGGTATGCTCTCTCTGAGTTGAGCTATCCCATCGTGACCGACGGCGCGCCAATGGCCTCGTGCTACAGAGAGGATAATATTCTCGGCCAAGATCTTTCACAAAAACTGCCACTCGACGAAAACACACTGGTTGGCGTGCACAAGCTGAACTATCAGTTCAAGAATCCGTCGAGGCTACCGGCTATTGCTGCACCTACATATTACCCCGTGCAGACTGATCGGGGACCTCGCATTCCGCCGTCCTCGTCGCCAATGCTGCAACCTACCATTGATGCGCCGCCCGAGCCCATCATGGAGATGGCATCTTATTTGCCCACAACTCAAACTCTCTTCATCTCCATCTGCTTTGCTATCTTCATATCTGTCACCAAATGGATGGGCCCTGGAAAGTACGCTCCTAATTGGGGTCTTCTGTGGAGTAAGCTTGCAGATAGGGTACAGTCTCAAAGGAAGATGCTTCCTCTGGCTATTCCTGCGATGTCTTCAGCAGAGACTGAGCTTGCGAAAGAGCTTGATGAGAAACTACGAGTTGTTGATGATGCGATTCCGATAGATGGGACTGCTAAGCAACCATCTGAGGAGCTGGCTGACAAGGCTCAAGCCGACATAGTTCTTGACCCCGAAGCAAAGGAGAAGAAGGTGGTCACGTTCAATGTACCTGATGACGAGGAAGATCTGTCGCTCTCGAGAACGACCACTGCAGGTCAGGGGTCTCCAGAGGATGAGGTCGAGCCTTTTCCTTCTATCAACTCCAACTCCGAGACTGCTTCCAACGCTGCTGGTACCGAGAACGATACTCAAGATCCAGACACCGCCCCTGCCACACCAAAGAAGAAGAAGACGCATCGCGGTAAGCGTGGCGGAAGGAAGCTTAGCAAGAATCAGTCACGGGATGAGGACGAAGTCGGTCGCATTGTGGACGCTGCTAAGCAACTCGACCCTTCGCCTAGCCTGCATCCTGATGAGATCACCATGAACGGTGATGATATGCAGGACGTTACTAATGTCAAGCGTATTGGCAAGTTGACCATCGATCAAGACCGTCTTCTCGGCAATGGAAGTGGTGGCACGTTTGTGTTTGAAGGAAAGTGGAACGTGAGTACTTACGATATCTCGTTGTCTGACAAAGCTGACACGACATATAGGACCGCGTGGTGGCCATCAAGCGCATGTTGCCTCAGTACTTTGGCCTAGCGGAACAGGAAGTCAAGCTTCTACAAGAGAGCGACCTTCATCCCAACGTCATCCGCTACTTCGATGACGAGAAGGATGAGAACTTCTTGTACATTGCTGTCGAGCTGTGTCAAGCCAGTCTCTTCGACCTCTACCGAGATGGCCGACCTGGGGAAGAGCTCACGGACCCTCAACAGAAGCTGGCTCTAGAAATCAGTCGCAACGTCCCTCGCGTACTGTACCAGCTGGCTTACGGTCTGAACCATCTTCACAGTCTGAGGATCATCCATCGCGATATCAAGCCCCAAAACATCCTCATCGCATACCCATCAAGGAACCAAGCAAACTGTCCCCGGCTAGTCATCTCAGACTTCGGTCTGTGTAAGACGCTTCCAGACAATGTCAGCACGCTCATCGGCACCACCGGTAACGCCGGCACCGTCGGCTGGAAAGCACCTGAGCTAATCTCCCAGCCCAAGGAGTTGATGAACGGCAGCTCAAATGGTATGTCCCGCGACTCTTCCAGCTCCACGGACCCTGTAGCTCAAGGCGTCAAGCGCGCCGTCGACATCTTTTCCCTCGGCTGTGTTTTCTTCTACGTCTTGACCAACGGCTGCCACCCTTTCGACGACGACGAGGGCTGGATGCAGATCCGCGAATACAATATCAAGAAAGAGAAGGCCAACCTCAAGCAGCTGCGTCTCGGCGCCGACTCGGAAGAGCCCTACCACCTCATCTCCTGGATGCTCAAGACGCGCCCCGAAGACCGCCCCACCGCCGTCCAAGTCATGAACCACCCCTTCTTCTGGTCCGCCGAGAAGCGCCTCAATTTCCTCTGCGACTGCTCCGACCACTGGGAGCGCGAGCCGCGTGACCCGCCATCCGAACACCTTTCCATCCTCGAGGAGTGGAGCTACGAAGTATTGGACCATAAGAGGAACTTTCTTGGTAAGCTGGACCACGCATTCATCAATAGTCTGGGCAAGCAGCGCAAGTACACGGGCGATCGCATGTTGGACCTTCTAAGAGCGCTGAGGAATAAGAAGAACCATTATGAGGATATGGATGACATGGTCAAGGCGAAGGTTGGGCCGTTGCCGGAAGGGTACTTGTCTTATTGGACGATTAAGTTTCCGCACTTGTTGATGGGGTGTTATCAGTGTGTGTGGGAGTGTAATCTCCAAGGGGAGAGTCGGTTTAGACCGTATTTTGAGGGGCAGGTTATGTAGAGGAGAGGGTGGTGGGTAGAGGGTAGTCTTAGTAGAAGTGTATCATTAGCGATGGCGTTTGCTTGGACTGCAAATTCATCATCCGTGTTCTCACCGCGCAACAGTCTTTCTGATATTCGTATGTCTATCGCTCTCGTATTGGGTATCTCTCAAGAAGAAACGCACCGTCGAATGCTCAAGACAACGCCCTACCTCTTCAACCTACTTCCATCCAACTCCTCCAGCCTCGCCCCGACCATCTCGGGATTCCTTTCCAACAACTCCACCACCCTCTTCTCAAACGCCCTAATCATAGCCTCCGCAACCTTTGGCGCAACGCCCCCACTCAACGCCGCATAAAACGGATTCGTAAACGCAAACTCGAGCGCGAGCGTCACGCCCGTCTTGTTCCTTCCCAACTCCTCAATCGTCCATTTACTCCGCAAATGCGTCAACAGCCCATTATCGCCTCCCATCCGCGCCTCCGCGCCCTCTTCATGATGCGCAATAAGATCTCTGGGCAAACTAGTCTCCGTGTCCCCACCCACGCTCTCGACGTATTTCCCAGGTACACAGTACACGCGCGACCTGAAGCTCTCCGTGATGCCACCGAAACCACTCGTGAGTTTCCCCTCGCTGGGCCAGCGGCGGGCGTAGATTGCGTCGGGCGCGGACCAGTGTGTTATGTCGCTGCGGTGGCAGTAGGGGAGGAAGGAGGCGTAGGAGGGGACGTCGGCTATTATGGAGTAGATTGGGGCGCTGGGGAAGGGGAGGGTGCGGTGGGCGGTGAGGGATTGTGGGGTGGAGGAGGGGGATTGGGCGAAGGGGTTGGGGAGGAAGGTTCGGCGGTGGATGGTGGGTGGGTGTGTGAGGCGGAGGATGGGGCGGGTGGTGAAGCGGGTTGACATGGTGGGTGGTAGGTGTTATTGTTGTATCATGGTTGGAGGTGGAGGGTAGTGGGATGGGCGTGTGTCGAAGTCATCGAATTGATCGACTTTTGCGCTAATGTCAGGGACAGCGGCTGGCTATACGGATTTGGGGTTAGTGGAAATGGTTATCGATTGTGTCGCGAAATTTCCCCTTCACCCCTCAAAGCAATTAACATACTACAATTCTACAACATGGCTTCAAGTACGGAAGATGTACGGCCGACAAGCCCAGAACAGAATGACGACTCGCGATTTCAAACCGACAACACCGTCTCTAAGAAGCAGCACCCGAAACAACAACTCTCCAAAGCAATGGAGCACATGCGCTTCGCCGTGACTGTCGACCCAGTCCCCCACTCCGCTTCCTCCACACAAACACCACCCACCGACGACACCACACAAACCTCCTCTCCTCCCCCCGAAAACGACGCATACGGCGTCCCCGCCTCCTTCGCGCCCGTCCGCGCCGCCCCCTCACGCTCCCACGACCCCACCAACAACCAAAAGCGCAGCGACCCCTTCTCCTTCGGCAGCCGCTACCTCGAAGAAGGCGACAACATCTTCGAGTTCAACGCCTGGGACCACGTGACCGTCGACTCCACATACCAAGCTTTCTCCGAAGAGCAGTATGAGCGTCAAAGACAGGACCCCGTGTCAGACTTTGATCGCGCGCGGTTCAACGCCCAGCCCGAGAAGTGGTGGAATACATTCTACAAGAACAACAAGAGCAATTTCTTCAAGAATCGCAAGTGGTTGGCGCAAGAGTTTCCGATTTTAAGTGAGATTGGGAAGGAAGATGGGCCTGCGGCGACGGTACTGGAAGTTGGTGCTGGAGCGGGGAATAGCGCGTTTCCGATACTACAAAACAGCAAGAACGAGAGACTGAAGATTCACGCGTGTGACTTTTCGAAGAAGGCGGTCGAGCTGATTCGCGAGAACGAGGCGTATGATCCCAAGTGTATTCAGGCGGATGTGTGGGACGTTGCTGCTAGTCCGGACTCAGAGAACAACGGCCTCCCAGCTGGTCTTATAGAACAAAGCGTCGACGTCGTGCTCATGATATTCATCTTCTCAGCGCTGAATCCCCGGCAATGGGACCAAGCTGTGCGCAACGTCTGGAGAGTGCTGAAGCCGGGCGGACAAGTACTATTTCGGGACTACGGGCGCGGCGACCTAGCGCAAGTACGATTCAAGAAGGGGCGGTATATGGAAGAGAACTTTTATGTTAGGGGCGATGGCACAAGGGTTTATTTCTTTGAGCAGGATGAGTTGGAGGGGATTTGGGGTGGGAAGACGAGGCAAAAGGAGGATCGGGAGGATGTAGAGACTTTGGTGGAGAAGGTGCAAGATGTTGAACTCGATGGCGCTGCACAACCTCCTTCTACATCACAGACACGAAAGGAAAAAGACGGAGAAGACGCTAATTCATCGAAAGCACAACATCGAGAACCCCGCCCGGCCTTCGAAATAGCACACATTGGCGTCGACAGACGCATGCTCGTCAATCGCCAGCGCAGACTCAAAATGTACAGGTGCTGGATGCAAGCTGTGTTCCGCAAGCCGGGAGAAGACAGCCAGGTTGCTACGAGTACGTTACGGCAGGAGAAGCAGGAAGATGGCGAGGGCGAGGCTGAAGCGGAGGAGACATAGATACCCCCTACCGAATATCGAATACACATAAATTTGCTCACTTTGAAAGTACTCCTTACATGATGCTCGGTACCATAAAGCGGTGAGTCTCGTCTCGTGCAACCACCCACACGCGCCCTCGAACCCTTCCATCAAAATCTGCATCTCGAACATTATACCGCAGACCGCTCAATCGCCCATCAACCTTTCTGACCGATTCTTCGACCCGCATGAGACACAAACCCCCTTACTTGCTCCGTCCAGCCACACGGTCATGGCCCACTCGTTCACGTGCCCGTGGCGGGCGCCTACTGTACGGTACGGTTAGCCCGGGCGGTTCCTGGCGCCGCTTTGCTGCATGGCATGACGGAGGGCGGAAAGGAATAGCGGGTCGCGGGTGTGATTGTCGGTTTGGGGTGTTTGGCGAGGCGCTGTGTGTTAGATATGGGGCCAGGACGTGTCATCGAAAGAAGGAAGAAAGTCAGTAAATTGCGAGTAATTCGAAAGTGTTGTGTCGGAGGGGATCGGTGAGAGGCAAAGTTTCTGAAGGCAAAGACAGTGGATGCATCGTCGAAGGTAGTCTTTTGATATTTGTGATTTCGTATTCTACATCTCCATCCCGTAGATATCAATCCACAATGCCATCTCCATTCCATCATCGTCTCAACGAGCGCGGTATACACTCAGCTCCAGCTTAGCGCAAGTATATAGGTATCGTAAAAAAGAAAGGGAAAAGGCCCAGAACACCAGGTTGATTCAGCGATCGAACAAAGCGGCCAAAGCCCACTTCAAAAACACACACAGATGGAGAAACTTTGTACAAAACGGAACCGTGATGCCAGATCCAAAGAAGAAGAACGAAAACGAACAATGTGCAGTAGATACGCACTTAGCGGCTAGTCACATTGGGACCAAAGTCAAAGCCACCAGCTTGTTGTTGTGCTGGTGGGTATGACGGCGATGCTAGCGGAGTGTATGCGCCCGGGATGGGTACCGAGGCGTATGTCTGCTCGCCCGGTGCGGCGCTGACATGTTCATTCCGTCGTTCCTGGAAGCCTGGGGACGTAGGCGGCATCGGCGGCGACGCGGTGCCCGTCCGTGCGGGCGCATCGAAGCCATCTTGGCCCAGCTTCGGCGTCGCACCGGTGATCTTGATGGGCGGCGCCGCGAGCTGGAAGGGCTGCGGCTGCACGATCTCGCGGACGTTGGCGTACTGCACTTTGTCGCTCTCGCCCGCCTCGGCAGCCGAGTGTGGGTCCACGTACATTGGGTGGCCTGGCGGTGGGCGCCAGCCACCGGAGCGAGGGGACAGGGGACCGAAGCCGGGGGTGTTGGGTGCGGATTGGGAGCGTAGCTGCGCGAGGTAGAGATCTGAGCGGGCGCGGTCACGCATCTGCATTGACTTTCTGAGCTTGCGCTTCGACCAGAAGCGGTAGAAGACGATGGCGTAGATGATGACGCAGAGGACTTCGACGACGATTTCGATGATGCAGCAGACGAGGGCCCAGTTCTGGAGAGTCGTCAGTGGTGGTTTTGTGCAATTTGGATGTCTGAACGTACCTGGAGACGGCAGACAAGAGCATAAGACACATCATCTTCGAAGAGGTGTCGTCGTTTGTTGTCTACGCAAGACCAGCCCCACATGTCCTTGTTGTTGTTCTGCGCTTTGCTTTGGTTCAAAACTGCTGCTCCAACGGCCCACATGATGATGCTGAAGATGAAGAAACCGACTGCGAAGATGGTATAGTACGCAGCGACCTTCTCTGCACGATTGTGGCCGCCTTTGAAGTATGCAATCATGACAACCACCGACATGAGGAGCGAAATACAGGCGATAGACAGGATCAGGACTTGTGGCCATATCTTGGTGTTTTCGGCCCATGCTGGAAGGTTGTTTCGTGGTGCGAGCGACTTGGTGGCGTTGAAGATGGCGAATGCGGTTGCGATCATGGAAAGGACAATCAGACTACAGGCGAAGTTGATGCCTCGGAGGAAGATCTTGGCTATTCTTACTCGGACCTTTGCTTTCTGCAAGCTGTTAGTTCTGAAACCCATGCTAACAGTCTAGTCGAACATACCAAGTCTTTAGCTTGCTCCTTCTCTGTGGAGGCTTCTTGCCTCTCGAGCTTCTCCTCCTCCCTGAAGGTAGGGCTCATGATGCTTGCCATTCCTGGTGTCCGTGGTGGTGCACCTGGCGACTTCATAGCACTTTTGAGAGCCCCGCCAGGCGTCCGTGGCGTTGGCGGAGGGAGGTATCTGTTATCGGTTTCTTCCATCTCGACTGATGCTACGTAGGATAGGCCTACGTCTGAGACTTGAGGTTGGGGTCGGTAGTGGTTTGTTGGGTAGTCCAACGGAGCCCGTGGTCCGTCGACTGGCGAATAGACAGAAGTGGCTTCCGCGAAGCGTGCTGTGCGTGGTGTTTTGTTGGTGTCGGACTCGTCGGTGTTCCGTCTTTCGATCGTAACTGTGAGATTCTTCTTATTGTTGGTGGCCATTCTACAACTTTCCAATGGCAACACGAAGACACAAAGCGATCATTCAGGCGTGATAGTAGAAATAAGAAGGTGTAGGAATGGTGTGTGGAAGAGGTCGACTATTATCCAGGCCAGCTTAGACCAGTCGTAGGAGGTTACGGATGGAGAGACAGAAGCTCAAAAGACGCACGACGTATTACAATAAGAGACCTGCTGGAGAAGAAAGGAGCAGAGGCAATACAGCGAAGCGCCAGCCTTTTGTCTCCAGGCGCTTCGAGGGCGTCGAGCTCGAGGATTGGATAGAGCAGAGCACGGTCGAAAGTGGAGAGAGATCGGATGGTAAAGCGGGCGGGTACTTACAACGTCTAAATGTATGGCGCCAGAGGCAGCCTGCTTGCACCACTGCAGGTCCCCGCCTGATAGGTCGAAGGGGAGACGAGCAAGTCGAACGGCGCGCCGGTGGAGGAGGGGAAGTGTGTGGCCCAGAAATAGACGCCCGGGAGAACTCAACAATTGATAGACCAACGAAGCGGATCCAGACCAGAACACTGCAGCGCAAAAGCCTTGGATATGCGCAATCTGACGAGGAGCTTACTTCCTGTCAACGTATGAGGTAGATCGTTCTGCGCCTCTCGTAAGATGAGTAGAAGTCGAGTTCGGATGAATGCTCTGATGCGCCTCCATCGAATGAGGGACTTTCAGAGGATAGAAATCCAGAGGACAGGTCCATCTTTCCCACCTCGTGCCTTCGTGAGCCGCGCTCCGCCCAGTCCATGGGCGCTCGAGGTGCCAGGATAAAGGTTCATCGATACCCAATTGCTGGGTGCTGTTTGACGCCTGCAAAACGCGACATGGCTGTTGTGGACAATGAGTGGTGGAGAGCTGCAGGGACGGTGCATTAAGCCAAGTTGAAGCTAGTCGGTTTAAGCTACGGGAAGCGCCCGTCTTTTTGTCCACCACCAATCGCAGATCGAAGCTGGCGTGAGACTCAACGAGGGCGCCGGCCTGGCCCACACTGCTAGAGAGTCACCTCGAGTCCAGGACGGCATGGGATGTGTCTTCGAGTCCTTTGTCTCAGAGCTGCATCATTGAGGCTTCTTCATAGATTCCTTAAGATCGAGCGGCTGCCCGCACAGACTTGCGCTTCTTCTTTCGCATAGTGAGCACTTAATCTGCAAGCTCTTGGTGCTGTTAGCGTTGTCAATGCCGGTATGTGATGAACTCTAGCATGTGCATCGCATGGCGGAGGCACTACCGCGGATCAGCATAACTGGGGCAAAATGTCCAGTAATTTGCCACATATTATTCTGCTTGGTACCACCGTTTGTCGGATGAGGTGCAATTAACCAGGATACATCTCGGTCCAGCTAGCCATGTTAAGACTAATCCGTTTCGTTTCAAGGCACGGTTATTTTTGGTCCTTGACGCATCGTGGGGTTACGCGGATGCAGTGACGGCTATCCATCCGGCATAACGACGACATGTGGATGCGTTGGCAGCTTTAGTAGTACACTTTCTGCATGCATCCACGTTGCTTCTGGACGTCGTGGACGAGGTGTGGCAGTGTGACCGAGCGAGCAATGAGATGGGAGTGTTTTGCCCCTTCACCAGACGCCGCACCTACGCTGACCATTATGCCGCAGTTTGAATGGGACGGGCCTTCCGCCTCCCGATGCTGTTGGGTGTTAGTTGTTAAGTGGAGGGCACAGCAAGCTCCGCCTTCAGAATGGGACATCAGAATGTATGTTCTCTAGCAGCAGTCGAGCCTCCAGACTTCCAAAGGTATTTCAACGGCCCTATACTGTGAAGCAACGGTTCGCACGTTCCTCCATGTGTTCAATTCCCTCAGCCCTGTTCGTGCGACTTGCAACAACTTGAAAATAGTCAATCTGCTGTACCTCTTCCATTACTTCAAATGCTGTTCCTATCTCTGGACCTTGACTAGGTGTTCACTCAGCAGCCGGGGTAACAACCTAGCGAACTGTGCAGCAAAACATCGAAACATTTTGACCCTTTTTTAGCATCGTTTCCCTTGCGCCTACCCCATATCATTTGTTTCCCACTACCCTGTCTGTCGATATTGCTCTGCATGAGGGCCGCTCACTTCTGTACCATTTTTGCGTCATTAAGGCTGAAAATGATCGGATCGACGGCTTCGACAGCTTCTAAGGGCCACCTTGGACTGCGAAGCGAGGCTATTGATAGCAAATATACAGGATAGAGGTTAAGAAACTGACGTGCCGCTTTTCTCTTGTCAAAAGGCTGGTAGCAGAAAGGTGGGGAGCTCTTGGCTCGATTGAAGAGATGCAGGTACGTCAAAATTAGAAACACTGGAAAAGAGATGCAGCAACTGGCAACAAACGGAATCTGATGCAGGAACACGGCGAAGGGGAGTAGAGGATGGGAAAGAGGTTAGATTTTTGTGCCGGTGAAGGCACATCGCACAGATCGTACAAAGGGCGCGGCTGATAATATCATCACCTCTGCCTCCAAAATCCCACGTTACGTCAGCAGCTGTTCAACGAATCAGCTCGCATGGAAGCGCCGTGCAGCCAATGAGAGAAGCCAGAGCCAGATTAGCGCAAAGTGATATTTCAATCAGCCGCATCCATTATAGTTTCACTCGGCTGATAGCAGTTGCTGACAGTGTTCGCAGTATTCCGCACGCCGCCTACTGCAATGTGGTAGTGTCAGCAGAAGACGACAAGACACTACCTTATGAATTTTCTGCTGCTCTTGATCAGTAGTCTTCTTCAGGCTGTCAACTTCAATATCTTACACACACCACACAGGTCATAAACATCTTCGATTATGGTCAACATGCCACACCTGCGAGCTTTGACTAGACTCACGTCGGCTGAAGTCTACACTCATTTGATTTACAAAGCTGTCGGCTCTCCCTACTCGTTCTTAACAATATTAGGATAAGTCAATTGTGCGGCTACTGTGTGGGGTCAATAAGCACGCCTCATCAGTGCATACCACACCAAAGCGCAATTTGCCAATGCATCTTGGCTCTCCAGTATTATCCTTCAGTCAGCTCTAATTGTATGGATGTGTTGGCAACATGCGCTTTCCAGTTCAGTGAGCAAACCAAAAGCTCAAGCTGCAGGTTCACGTAAAACACCAGATCCCACGATCGATTTACCACAGGGAATAAAGAACTACTCCGCGTGGATCACCGATCCAGACAACGTAGCACAGAAAGAACTTCAGCCCTCCTCGTCGTTGGATTTGCAAACCTTCTCGATAACTCAAGCGGCGAGACTATGTCAGCTTTGAGCAATGGGGAGTATATCTGGATGACGTTTAGTTGAATCAATACTTCTAGAACATGCGTTGTCGGCTTCACAATTAAATGATTGTTATCATCTCCAGATCCGCGGGTATTCTCACAAATTACACTTCAGAAGGCGGGCACATCGTTCATAGAAAACACGATGTCATATTCGCAAGGCATTGTTTTCTACAACATCATCAGACGTTTAAGCGACTCGTGGCATTTCGAAATGACGGAGTGGGCGGCATTCGATATATTAAGTAGCCATACGTGAATGGTACTGGATATTGTGCTTTGCTAAGGCCCTCGAAATTCCCTGGGGAGTTGGGGAGCAATCACTGCCACGTCGAAGTATTCACTCATCACCTCCGTGTACGACTATGGCTAGTTTCAATCACAGCATCAACTCACGACCAAAACAACCTATATATACTCACAGCTATTGAACATTGCCAACCATCCAGCCAGTGGGTGATGCCCGAGAGGGGGCTCGTTAGCTGGTACCGTGGCACCTTTCGTCTGTTGGCTGGGTGGATTTTTTTGGCACTTTCATCGTCATCAAATTTCTGCGTTCCTGAGTGAGTGGTCAGTTCAGAGTTCAATTCTCTTTTTGGCCGATACTCTTCCTGCACCTCAAATTACATCTTTTCTACATACTGCTATGATTACTTCACATCTGGCGGTACAATATAGCACGGAGACGACATGTCACATTCGCAAAGCACTTCTGCATTCCACGATGCACCGACTCAAACCCCAAAACAACACGTTCAAGCAAGTAAATACCAATTACCTTTTCTTCTAAAACCACTCCTCCGCAATCCTTCACGCACTATATCCAAACTTTCCTTCCTCTCAATACCTCCCATCATCATACTCCTGCAAAACCTCAACATACGGCTGATAAAACCTCGTATCCCTACCCCCCTTCCTCTTTATCTGCTTCTCCTTCTCCTTCTCCCTCCTCTCCCGTCGCTCCCACGTAAACAACACGCTCTCCCCCCTCGTCTCCCTCTCCTCTCTCGTCCCCCGCGGCCCAGAGAATGACGTAGGCACAGCTTCCCAACTCGCTCGCTCCCCTGCACACCCGAAGCTTGCATCACTGTCCTTCCGTGCTTTGTTCTTAGTACTGCTTCCTTGTTGTTGATTATGATGAGGTGGTGCACGCAATGTACTCGGGCCCCCGATGCCGCCCATGGCTGCGGGTAGGTTTGCTGTTGTGCTGAGGTCTGAGATTTGGCGGGGGCGCGAGATGGTGGGTTTTGTGTCGGCGGGGTGATTGCGCGTGGGTTTGGCTTTGTCTTGTGAGGTGGGTACGAGTGGTGTTTTCCACCACTGGTGAGCGCTTGTGGTGGGCACAGTGGAGGACTTGGGTGAGATCTCGTGGGAGTCAATGGAGGGAATCCAGCCACATCGGGGTGGAACGTATGTGGATGGGACAGCGGGCCTAGTGGGCTCTGAGGGCTTGGGTTTGGACGGTTCCCGGGTTGTAGATTTAGGTGAGGGTTTGTCAGAGGTGCGAGAAGATGTCCAGCCGCGGCGGGGCGGGACGTATGTAGATGGCACAGCAGGCCTGGATGGTACGATGGGCTTGGTATATGCCTCTCTGGCTGGCCCTGAAGGCTTTTCATACGCGTCTAGTCTCGTGGGCCTCAAAGACTTGGTATATGTCTCCGCTCTCAACCTATCCTTAGGCTTAGGCGGCTCGTGCAGCTGTTGAGGAACCGGTGGAAGGTCCTTGGAGACAGCATATCCCCGTTGACGTGGTGCGGGCTGCAGCTTCGGTACTCTTGGAAGCGCTTTTGAAGTATCTACATACCGCTGGATATCCGGATGAATTCCAAAGGGTACTTCGAGCGATGAACACGACACCTCTGAGGGCTTGCGAGGTTCTGAAATGGAAATCGGAGCTTTACCTTCACCTTTGGACGGCGTCCAGGCTGAAGTCTTGCTGGACAGTTGATGCGCAATAGGGACTTCTGGAGTAGCGACAGGAGCCTTACCTTTACCCTTGGACGATGTCCAATTTGACGGCACATGCGCAATCGGCACCTCTTTTGACGAGCGAGAAACATCAGACTCTTTGCGAACATCCGTGGATGCAGCTGGACCCTTACCTTTCCCCTCTACTGCCTTCGTCCAGAACGCATTCGACGCAGCAACCGCAGCCTTTCCCCTCGCCGCAATAGCCTTCATCTCCAGCAACGTCGTTCCAGACGGCGGATGCGCCGCCAGCCCAGCTGACGGCCGTCGCTTCGCAGTCGCTTCAACCTCACGCTTTCCTTTCTTCGCCTGCTCCGTTACCTTGTAGCTCTTCCACAGCTTCTGGCCCTCGCCCTTGGGCCCAGTATGATATATGCCCCTAGCGTTACGGTAGAAGTCGCCGATCTTCCACGTGTCTTCTTGTTTACCTTGCTTGTGCTTTACTACTGGGGCTGGCTTCTTGATAACGTATTCCTGGATTGGCCATACAGTTGCATCTGAGCCTTTTCGCGCTTCCTCTGTGCGAGCGAAGTCGATGGCTGAGACGGGGCTGTCGCGGTGGCGAGCGTTACGGTGGGTGGTGCTGATGGCCGAGACGGGGGCATGAGACTGTGTGGTGCGGTGAGGGCGAGATGTTCGGGGTGAGACATTGCCGTCGTCGCCGTACGTGCTCATGCTGTACGTGCTGGGCCTCAGGCTGCCCCATGAGCGCCGATCTGGCACTTCGAGGTTGTTCGGCATGGTCGAAAGGTCGGCGATACCTACTTTGTATGGTCTAATTTGCTTGGTCGAGATGTGCTTCTCGTGAAGATACTTCCTGGTGTGATAGACAGAGTTGGAGTTCTCTTCTGGGCGGACTACGGTTTTCCAACGTTGAGGCCGTCCGTTTGTCCTAGTACTTACTGGACTCTGGATGAGTTTTACAGGTTTGCTTGTTGTTAAGGCTCTACGGTCTTCTTATCTTCGCTGATGAATTCGATCTTGAGAAAGTTCAAGTCCAGGATGGAAAGACCTAGAGTAGCATAATCTAGCACAATCGCACATTGTGCGCGACATTAATAAAGCATCGCAGGAAGTGACGCATGATAACTTTCATCTTGAGAGACATTGTAGCGGTAGCAACAATGGAACAAAGAGGCTGGTACGCAAATGTTCGCCCCTGTTTGAACCTGTGACAGACAAGTGGACAAGAGAACAAAGATACTCACATGCGGCACAATGCTAGACCTGAAACTTTCGTGGTACATTTCGCGACTGCAACTATTCGTCACCTTGCGCTACCGCAATGGCCTCATGTAGGCTCATCGTACATCGTAAAAGACAAAGTCGGCCACGCCGTGACTGATGATACATCCAATCCCAACGCCGGACCGTGCAGGCCATGTTGTCCACCTTTTGAACGCCGGAAAATGCATGCCTGCGTGCCGTGAAACTGCTTCGTAGCCATCTAGGCCCATCCTAGCAGACCATCTGGTCGTCTAGAAGTTGTTGTTTTCGCGCGCCATGCGCTCCGCCTCGCCCTCGCTGACGATTTTCTTGCCGAGCCACTCGGTCTGGAAGCTGTTCTTGAGCTGGTCCAGGTCCTTGACGACGTCCTTGCAGCACGCGATGATGGCCTCCTTGGGGGTGATGGTGCCGTCGGTCGACACGCGGAGCTCGAAGGTCGCGAAGAGGGGGTGCGGGACCTTGTACGCGGCGAAGACGATGTACTCGTACTTGAGAAGGCGCTGGGAGAGGAGGTTGCCGAGCGTGTGGTCCTCCTTGTTGAAGGTGAAGATGGCGGTGTTGGGCACGCCTATCGTGTGGTGGGTGGTTAGCACGTGCGGGGTGGCGGGGTGCAAGTTGAGGGCGACTTACGGGTCTCCTCCTTGTGCTCGACCTTCTGCTGGCCGTCGTCAAGCAGAAACAGCTCGAACCTATTCTCATAGTCATGGTCAGCCTTGTGCGACACGTGGCGGTGGTCCTTGGTGTTGTCGCGCAGGCCACAGTTGGGGTTGTGTTCCACGAGGGCCCCGATTTTGGGGTTCCAGGAGGGTGCGAAGGCGCCGTCAGGGTTCGTCATCTCGGAGTTGTATGAGGGAGTTGACTGCTCTTCTATTCGCTGCTGGAGTCGCAGCGGCGCGAGCTTTTAGATCGTGGAGGCGCATTTGGTACGGTCGCGTGCGCTCGACCTTGCGCGCGCCGATTTTACGTGATGGGTGAACGTGACGCGGCTCGCGTGGGCTCACGGTGAGGTGGTGAGGTGGTGAAGTGGTGAGGGCACTCAACATACCCACATGGCACGTCCTCCCCGAAAGTACGCATCGTTGTTGTGTCGTATTCGCGTGTATGGCCGTCGTATGTGAAGTGTGAGGAGAGAGGAAGCTGCTTACCTATCTGGTGCGTTCATCTTGTCAGTCCTTCCTTCCTTCCTGTTCTACGTATGCTCTTGTTCAACTGGGGTGGTTGCGCCTTCCTCAAGTGCGCGCGCGACGGGCAAGCGTGATCCCAGCGAAACAGTAATAATGTGCGTTGAGGATGTGATTAAAGATAGTGAGAGGTTGAGAGATGTGTTGCGGTGCGACAAGAGTCCGCTTGTGGGGAGAAGATCTGTATAAGTCGTGGTGAAGGCATGTTCGAGGTCGCGTTGGTCTTTGTTCCGAGCTCGCCTCACCGCCTTGGGACAACCACTGTTCACACCACGCTAAGATAGGCACCGCACCACTTCGAGGCCGCAGTCAACTTTCTTCTACAAAGCCTCAATTCACGTTTACAATCAGGTCTTTGACTCTTCCCGATGTAGAAAAAACCTCACTCCCAATGAGCGTGGCAAGATCATGTGATGAAGCATCAGGACGCCAAAGCAGTGCCGTCTGGTAGGACAGACCATGAGAAAGAAAATACATCACATATGTTACGCTGGCCAACCTGGAATCACGTGTCCCTCGATTGATTCGATGCCCTGATATTACTGAAGGCCAAAATCCAAAAATATAACCGTGTCAGAGGCAGCCAAATCATGCATCAGACCACTTTTCGACCCGCTTACCCAAGACCTCACATGCTCCATTAGACTCGACTGCTCCCCGATTCCCTCTCATACCCTTCAAGTCTCGTTCTCCTCCACCTTGATCGCTACCCTTTCCACATACATGTTGTACTCTTGTGTCTCCCCCCTCTGGATAGACGGCACATGCAGCGACATGCAACCCGCAGCATCAACACCCCAGCCTATCTCGCCGAGGTGAACGAAGTGCATCTTACTGAACTTTGGGTTCGTGAGTCCTGGTATGTCCAGCTTAACAAACTTGCTCTTTGGGACGATTTTGATGTTGCTGTTGATGAGGACTTTGTTGAGTAGAGCGGCGTTACTGAGGCTTCGGGAGGGTATGCCGGGTGTGAGGATGGTTTTGTTCGCTCCGTGGCGAGACTCGTGTATGATGAGCTCTGAGACCACGTTGTATGTATACCTGTGCTTGAAGGGGGTGTTGTTTGCCAAGGCCCGCATCTGTGCTTTGATGGTGCTCACATAGGAGTTTCGAAGGGCGACACGGAGCAGTTCAGGGAAGGCATTGAACTTGAGATCAAGTTCTATCTTGACTTGATAGTCGGGCTCGTCTTTGATCTCGATGACCTCGTCGTCTTGCTGGCTTCGGGTAGCTGTCCGTTTGGCGGCTGGGGGCTGGGCTGGCTCCTCTGCTGAGCGCTTCTTCTGTGCGGGTGGTGACATGGTAGATGCTTGTGATGGTACGTTGAGATGAGTGGTGCAGTTGGCGAATAGTCTTGCTTGTCCTGGTAGCCCGTTCAGCGCTGTACCTTTTGACTCAGATTGGGATTAGAACAAAGCACAAACCTCCAGGAGCTCAGAAATAACTGATTGTCGAGAAGCTGTAGTAATAAGGTAAAAAGGTGTAGGGAGAAGAGAGGCGAGGGATCGTTAGAAGCTTGAGATAGATATACTAGTCGCAGCCTACAGCTTCGCCTTCACCCCCCCGTCCATCTCCTCCTGCGCCTTTACCTTCAATACGCGCCTTAAAATCTTGCCACTCACCGACTTGGGAATCTCATCCACAAATCTCACTCCACCCCTTAGCTTCTTATGGTGTGCGACCTTGGCGTCCAACCAAGCACGAATCTCTTTCGCTTCCGCCTCAGTCTTACCTAGTCCCTCCGTCGGCACGACGTATGCTCTTGGGATCTCCGTTGCTTGCTCTTTGTCATACAGTCCGATAACCGCACAGTCTGACACATTTGGGTGCGAAACCAAGAGGCCTTCGAGCTCAGCAGGTGGTACCTGGAAGCCCTTGTATTTGATGAGTTCCTTGACGCGATCCGTGATGAAAAAGTTTCCGTCCTTGTCTTGATATCCTACATCGCCGGTCTTGAAGTAGCCATCGGATGTCAGGGCGTTGGCCGTGCCTTCTTCGTTGTTAAGGTAACCTTTGAACACATTTGGGCCCTTGATCCACAGCTCTCCAGTTTCACCAACAGGCATCTCCTTCTCGTCTTCCGACATGTACTTTGCAGTCTGATAAGGCAGGAGCTTGCCCACGGATCCGATGGTTTTGTTCCAGTCTTCCCAGGGCTGAGTGTGCGTGGTCGGGCTAGTTTCTGAGAGACCGTAGCCCTGCTTGACTGGTACACCAAGCCGCTTGCTCACGGCGTCAACGAGCTCGCGCGTTAACGGCGCAGCGCCGCTGTTCATCATCCGAAGTGAGCTAAGATCGTAGTCCGACACGATAGGATGCTTGCCGAGGAGCAGAACGATGGGCGGCACGACATAGGCAAAGGTGATTTTGAGCTCCTGGATGAACTTGCAGAAATCCACGAGGTCGAACTTTGGCATCACAACGAGCTCGAGACCCGTATACAGACTTTGGTGAATCAAGCACGTGAGGCCTGCGGAATGTCAGCTCAAGACACCGTGAGTATATCCAGGAGGACCTGGCCAAAGAAGAGGCAAGACGTGAAAATGCTTCGAGGCTATCCAGGATGGAGTAAATTGAGAGATGGGCTTACCATAGATATGAAAAAAGGGTAGAAAAGCAAGCAGCTTGTCGCCCTCGCCAGTCGGGCCACCCGTCGGCCTCAAATTGCCCGCCTCTCCAACCTTCAGCATCAACGTGTTGGACACGATGTTACGATGCGTGAGCATAACGCCCTTTGGCAGCCCCGTCGTGCCAGAGGAGTAGACCAAGAAAGCCAGATCTTCCGCCGGGTTCTTCGCCTTGGTGCGTCGATACTTCGCTGAACCCGCAGTATTGACAATACTCGTGAAGTGCTTCACCCTGTGACTCGGATCGCGCTGGTCGCCCATCACAATGACCTTGTCTAATGGGATGCCAACCTGCTTGGCCGCCTCCTGTGCATTCTTGATGAACGGCAATTGAGTGACGATGGCCCTGGCACCAGAATCTTTGAGCTGAAAAGCTAGCTCTTCTACCGAGTAGCCAGGGTTCGCAGGAGATAGGATACCTCCCGCCCAATGGCAACCCCATGTGATTGCTGGAGTGTCGATGCAGTTCGGGGTGTAGAGTGCAAGAACATCGCCGGGTTGCCAGTCCCAGAGATGCTTCAGGCCTTTGCCGAAGTTTGCTGCTGCTTCTTTGACCTGCGCATAGGTGTATGAGCGCTTGGTGTATGGATCGCAGTAGATCACTGCAAGTTGTGGTTAACTTCGCGTGATTAATCACCAATCCACGACTTGCGCCTACCTTTGCTATCCGGGAACGGCTTGTCCTTGCGTTCGAACAAGAAAGCCCATAGGTCCACATCTGGAATGGGCTCGCTGGGATAGTGCGATTCGGTCGGCATGTTGATGAAGAAGTCGATATCGTGAATGCGACTCGATGAAGCTCAGCAGGATGCATGCCGGCATGACTATACGCCGCAATCTGCTACCCCGACCCGAGCTGCCGTGTTACGGCTAGCCAAGGATGTGGAGAAGGTGGCTTGCGGAGTGACGAACGGCGTTGGAATCGGCCGAGGCTTTTGCCGTTCTTCGATTGGTCGCTCGCCCGAGGTCATCACTGTCCGCGCCTTTGCGCGTCTTCGCGAGATACAATCAGTAAATAGTGATTAGGTACAGCTCTGTCGTGTAATCAGTATACGAAGTCACTGCTTTGCATACTAATCTTCACGATGCCAGGTTGGGTGAGAATGATGTTTACCAATTCCGGATACTGAGACCATGCTAACAGTAAGGCAGGAACAAGCCACAGCTGTAGAAAAGCTCTCATCAAACACATACACGAGCACTTTGCACGACGATTGGTGCATTGGCAGCGGTTAGTTTTCCTGTTGCCCCTGTGTTTGCTGTGCTTGATGAGGTTGGCCACCCCAGTCTTTTGTGTATTCAGCTCCGACGCGGCTCGTAGCCCATCTATGACTGATGCATGACCACGAACGATGATTACATCGTTGTGACCTACAAAGAGTCCTAACTGATCGCTGATCATTTGTTCAGTGCCAAATGGCGGCTATGTCACGGGTGTATTGCTAGAAGTCGTCAAGTCGCACTTTGCGACTTCTCTAACCAAGCAAAACCAGCCGCACACAATAGCTCTGCATGTCGAGTTCCTGAGGCGGACTGAAGCAGGACTAGCGACCTTTAAGGTCGAGGATGTAAAGCTCGGTCGTCAGACGTCCATCGTCCATGTAACCATGGAGCAGAACGGCAGAAAAGAGATCATGTATGTTGTACACCGTACGAGCTGGGTCCGAGACAGGAACTAATCGTGCCTTGTGTTTTGTAGCGCATACGTTACAAACTCGAATATCGACAAGGAGTCTGGCTTCACGTATGACACCGAATACAAGCTGCATCCACCTATCCCATCGGTTGATCTGGTCAAGCTTGAGCAAGACACAGATCCAAATTGGAAGCACCAGAAAGAGATGCCATTTGCCAAGTTCCGAAAGGCCAGCTCAAGAGTGAAGTTTCACTTTCCACGGGATGGCCATGTCCTCAAGTGCGGCGCCGACGAGTGGATCTGCTTCGAAGACGGCTCGAACTTCAACAACACGTCGATCGGCTTCGTTGCAGACATGTTCCCGCAAGTGATTGAGCGCCACCTGAAGCAAGAGGAAGGACCGTTCTGGTACCCCACCCTGCTGCTCAACTTGGACATCAAGAAGGCGTTGCCAGCGGAAGGTGTCAAGTGGCTGCAAGTTCGGGTGAACATGAAGAAGATCAAGAACGGACGGATGGATATAGAAGTGTTTGTGCATGATGCGGAAGGTGACCTTGTTGCACTGAGCCACCATGTTGGTTTTGTGCTGGACGCTTCGAGAAATCTTGCGGCTCGCAAGAAGCCAGAAAGCAAGATGTGACAGGCCTGATGTCAAAGGAGTATTGCTAGACTGTACGCTGTCGTGTAGAGTAACATAGCTTTCGCAATGAAATGAGTGTCTTACGATTCTTCTCCAGAGCTTGAATTGAACTGATGTTATGGCAGAAGAACCCCGCATTCGACGTGTCTTGAACCTACATTTTTCTACGAAAAGTTACGTGATTTCTGAGCCACCGACTTTGGCGTTCGGTGTCTTCTGAACGTTGAGAAGAGCATACGAGCGTCTTCGTTCTTCGGCAGAGGTGTTGATAGAGGTAGACCGTCGGCCGTCGTTTTCAGCTCTGCATCGATTCGATTCGAGATTGCACACAGCAGTACTATGCCAGTAAAGTACATGGCTGTAAAAGAAGACAATTTATCAGGATGTTGTTGTTCGTGGTCTGCATCACTCCTGCTCAGCGAGCGTTAGCGTGCCAAGCGCACAAATAAGCGAAGCGCACGGCCCTGGCAGATATCTCCTCCCTCTGACTTTGGCTACGCACACCACGACATCGACAACTAACGACAGCCAAAATGCCGAAGGAAGTCAAGCAGAAGTCTGGCCTCATCGTCGGCCTGAACAAGGGCCACCGTACGTCTACCTGTCCGCAATTCCACGCATCGCATCCACCTCGCTCCTGCCGCGCACAAAAAACTTCGACCGCACAGAAAGCTAACTCAATAAACAGAGGTCACTCCCAGGACCCCCGCTCCCAGGATCTCGAGGAGGAAGGGTTTCCTGTCCAAGCGCACCGCCTTCGTCCGCGAGATCACCCGTGAGGTCGCCGGGTACGTTCTACTCCCAGAGACACGCAGAACAGAGATTGTGCGACTAGCGTCTAGTCCACGACCTGCATGCACAAAGCATCTGGACAACTTGCTAACAGCAATTGCTATAGACTTGCCCCATATGAGAAGCGTGTCATCGAACTCCTCCGAAACTCCAAGGACAAGCGTGCCCGTCGTCTTGCGAAGAAGCGGGTATGTCTCATCCAGCCTACGTACCTCGATCACATTCTAACACACCACAGCTCGGTACCTTCGGTCGTGCGAAGAGGAAGGTCGACGAGATGACCAAGGTCATCGCCGAGTCGAGGCGCGCGGGTCACTAAGCGGGTTACGATCACGAACGAGGATGAAGCAACACAACGACCGGTTTTCCGATTCTTCCTGGGTGTTAGGTCTCTTCATACGGCGAACCGATACGATACTACTTGGGCACACGCCAGCGGGCATACCACAACAAAATGGGGAGCAACATCATCGGAGTCCGGCTATGGCATCGTGGACAATCAAGGGTTCAGCACACCTAGCAGTGTCACACAAAACTCATCAAATGTGACGATCGGTTCACGCCATATGCGTTCCCGTCTTCACTTCCATCGTGGTGCTTGATGTCGTGACGTGATTCCTAGCATGGATGTCAAATTCCAATTCAGCCTATTCCCATGGCAGTATTTGGGCCGAGAAATGCTTATATTGAAACGCGTCTTGCTTGGTGACGAGACTGCTCTTGCTTCACTTTTCATCATGTGTGAGTGAGGCTTGGAGTGGAGGCGCGGACATGCTTATACATTGTATGATACCATTCGTGATGCTATCGCTATTTCTTTGAGCTGTGTCGTATGTAGCCTTTGCGCAACGTTGGCTCGTAATATAACCTTCTCAACCACCAATCCAGAACACCAGTGAAATGCGACCATGACCCACCCAAACACCACGCTTACAAATCCAGTATCGACACTGCCCAGCTACTTACGCTTGAACAAGCCCTTACCCAGTATGTTCTTGAGCTTGTTCTCCTTGTCATCCGAGCTCATATTCGCCTTACGCTTGCCCTCCGCCACGGTCTGCCCCTTCGCTGGAACCTGCTCCTTCTCAGCCGCCACAGGGTCCTCTACTTTGAGTGTCTGCGCTTTTGCCCGCCACTCCTGCGCCAGGGTACTCCGCGATGCACGAGCTTCTATACTCGCATCCTCTGCCCACTGGAAGGTGATGAGCTCGTTGGCGGAGAAGCCAAGGTCCTGGCTGAGGCGCTTGTTGGTCTTCTCGATAAGGACAAGGCGGCCTATTGGGCTGGTGTATTTGAGCTCGAAGGGTTCGTTCTTGCGGTCGAGGAAGCCTTTGGCAAATTCGTAAAGGCCGTTGGCGGTGTCTTCCTTCGTGAAGTTCATCTGAATGAGCGTGCCATCGGGCATGCGTATGCGCAGTGCCCCACCCTTTGCAGCAGCGGCAGCGACCTTCTCCAGCCTGGCTTTCTCCTGCTCTTCTAGCTCTTTGTCCGATAGTAGTCGTGTATTTCGAGTCTTGTTCAATAGCTGCGCTTGATGTACTTTGGCGTGCTCAATGCTCGGCAGGTAGTCGCTCTCGTTGAAGACGTTTCGTGCTGCTTGCGGTGTTGAAGAAGTCGGAGCAGAAAAGATTTGGACGTTGCGTGGTAGATCTGAAGTCTGTGCTGATGGTGCAGGAGACTCGCTGGGGGTAGCTGTCGATGTGGCTGCTACTAACGATGCTTCTGGAGCAATGTCGCCCACGTTCTCTGCTGTGACGCCTTGTGCAGGTACCTCAGGCTCCTCTTTATCTTTAGTTTGCCCAGTAGGCTTTGTGTCGACGTCCATGAGCTCTGGATCAGCTTCCTCGCTGCGAATCGTTTCGCCAGCAACAGTGGTCTCAGCCTCTCGCGCCGCCTGCTCCAAGACAGGCGCTGACGTGATCTGGGATGAGGTCGCACTATGAGCTCCAGTATGTGCAGGCTGCTCGGTCTTGAAGTACTGCGATATCTGTGTCATGGCTTCTTCCAACGGCATGCCACTGTTCTTGTAGGAGAGCTTGAGAAGGGCAGAGCCGCTGTCAAAGCCCAGCTGGGCCAGCGTCTGTTGAAGTCCAACGAAATCCGATTGCTCACGATGACCTGGCATAACTGTGATGACGGGCTGCTCATAATTCAGTCGCCCTGCACCTGAAGTGCCATCGCTCATCTCTGGCACTCCTCGCTGCGTGAAGTTGTAGTTCGCGCCATCTCCGCTCTCGAAGTACCGTAATACCTCCCACAATGATGTGTTGTTGGCAAACTTCTGTGTGAGGCGGGACTTTGGCAGTTGCAGAGCGACCGATATGACAGTGGGCGATCGTGAGGCTTGGACGAGCTCTAGTCGTGCGCCTTGGGGGAGATTCGCGAGCCGGATTTGCTGGGACAATGCGATCGGCTTGTTGTTGAACCTATGTGTGTGTCAGCCGACTGCTGCTGGCCAGCTCTTTCTTGATCCATGACTTACTTCAGCGTGAAGTTGTCCTTGTTGACGCCAAACTTTTGACACGCCTCATCCAGGACTTCGGTCAAATATTTGACAGGCGTAGTCGGCACCTTGACCGTCTTCGCGTACGAGTTGAATACAAGGACATGCGACATTATGCTGGGCGGAGGAGTCTAAACAGGCCGTGTATGGCTACAATCGCAACAGGCACGTTCGCAAGCAGTATGATTCGCGAGTACCAACAGTCCCAGTCGTGGCCTCTTCGTGTTGTGTCGCAGCGTTCAATTACTAAGAGTAGGTTGACCAAATGGAGGAGTTTTGCTTCTGGAAAGCTGAGGAACAGGTTGCTTGGGCCTGCCATGAATGAGGTCCTGAATATTACACAATGTCGAGGACGGTGAACGCCGAGGGTGACGCTTACCAATCCTTTCTTTCGGTACGGACTATGAGAGCCCAAATGCTGGGAGCTGGAGCTGGCTGTGGAGGCGGTCGGCGTGTGTGTTCGTAATGCCGCGCCTGTAGCTGGAGATGTGACTGCTTTGGAACTACTGAAGCTTGTTTGTTTGCCGTCTTGCGATGTGAGCCAGTTTCTGCTGTGTCTGTGACAGGTTCCAGTGAAGAATCAGTAGCGCGGTGATCAAGGCAAGGCAATAATGTGGTGTTGTTCTGGAAGCTTCGTACATATACGCGTGCCTGTCATGCACGTAACTGGACCCCGCCTCGTCCTCCACTATCGATAACACTGGTGATTTGAGCTTCCTTCCGCGTTCTCGCCGCAACAAACAACATCGATTCAACCAGGACTCCAGCCATGTCGGGCGTTACAGAGATCTCCTCCCCCTCCCAGCTGAGCACCCTGCTCTCTTCCTCGCGAGTCGTGGTAGTCAATTGTAGGCAGACGCGCATTTCAAATGGCACAAACATCCAGTGCTAATGTTTGTAGTCTACAACGAGGGGAACCAATCCAGCAAAGCAATTGCACCAGTGTACGATCAGCTTGCAGGACAACTTGCGAGAGCCGGCAGAGTCTCTTTTGCCAAGGTCAGCGTGGTCGGGCAGGCAACGATAGCGCAAAGCTATAGTGTCACCAAGTACGCATATGCCCCTTCCTATACCATCGACTGGCGCATGCAGCTGACGCTTTGCTAGCACACCCACCTTCATCATCTTCAAGAACCAGCAACAAATACGAAAGTACGGCGGCTCCAACCCTCAGCAGCTCTCAGAAGCGATCAAGAGTCTAGCAGCGGAGGCCGAGAACGAGGGCGGATCTGGAGGCTTTGGCGAGGCCAGTGGAAGTGGAGGAGGCAGTTGGCGGGGCGCCGAGCTTCCACGAGGATATACCGATGTCACCGACCAGGTCGACCCGCGCGGCTTGGACTTACTGAACGCAGACAGCGAGTTCGGAGGTGTGAAAACACTCTTCGAGGGAGCGCAGCCGAAGAGTCTAAGCAAGGGCAAGAGCGCAGCAAGCGGTTCAGAAGGCAGCAAGGACTGGATAGAGAGCGACGTTGACAACCAGCTTATGCTCTACGTCCCATTCATGGCGAACCTCAAGCTCCACACCATCCACGTCACTTCCTGCGTCTCGGGCGACAGCGACGACGACGAGGCGCCCGTGCGACCAAAGACGATCCACATCTGGACCAACCGCCAGCACAATCTTGGCTTCGAAGAGGCGGAGGATGTGCCCGCGACGCAGACTATCGAGCTGAAGGAGTCAGACTGGGACGCGCAGACGGCCACAGCTAAGCTCGAGCTGCGCTTCGTCAAGTTCCAGAACGTCTACTCGCTAGTTATATTCGTGGCTGATGCCGAGGGCGACAGCGAGAGGACGCGCATCGACCGAATTCGCTTCATCGGCGAGACAGGTGAGAAGAGGGAGATGGGGAAGCTGGAGAAGATCGGAGCAGACGACTGAACGTTGGGAACATTGGCGCGTGGAGTTGGGAATAGAGATGTCATGGGCGCTAGCATCACTGCGAGTAGATGCAGGTCGTGTAATCGGCGAAGTCAACTCACACCGCGCAAAAGCAATGCGGACCACACACATCGTGTTCAGTATGTGGTAAATGCAACTCTGAAAGCGTGCAAAAGTCACTATCAAGCAGCACATGGGACTCGCGCATCACGTAAACCTTGAAAAATATGTTCGACCTTTTTCCAGCGAAAGCGCCATATTAGATAGACGCTGCCGCAAAGTGTATATGGACGATGATGCAATATGTTCTCTCTAGGAGGTCGACGACACTTATCAATACCATAGTCTGTGGCATCCAAGCAACATGGGGAAACATGAACGATGACCTCCGCCGCGAAGAATCAAAGGAGGATCGAGCGTGAAGAAGTTTTTATACGACAACGGAGGTCCGGCGCCGGTTGCTCCGCACACTAGCGGCCGGGCTTGGCGAAGAAACCTTCATAACGAACGTGCGTGATGGCAGCTTTTGAACTCCATGGCTTATGATGAGATTTGGATAAACAACATGATAGGAAGAGTGTGATGCTGCAACTTGCGGCGCCTGATCACAATATCACCGTAATCTGAAGCCTGTCTTTTTCGTTTGGAATCCCGAAGGCGCTGGAGGAGGGCGGTTCCCGCGACGCGGCCTCGGAAGGAAGGCAGCATTGAAACGCTGCAACGTCTCGGAGGTGCGCATTTACTGTCGCATCTATTTTCTGCTCTTCTCTTTTGCTTCTTTTTATGCCGCTCCGATGGCTTCTCTCGATCTGGCGGCAGCGGCCGGCGATGTCATTCTTCGTGCCTGGTGCCCGGGTTTTTCGAGAGCATGGCAGAGTTTCCACCTTGGGTTTTGGCTTGCATTTGGCGCGTTCGATGCCGACATCAATGGATGACTCGCTTCCATGTGGTTTTGACTCGTCAGGAAATGCAGCAGTTGTTTGTCCCGTGTGCCTCGTGCCATGGTGGGTGTGGAAAGTGCGATGGAGATGTGGATCCAGCCCTCACAACTCAATCTTTCAATCTTACCACCCACCATCATGCAGCAACTGTATGGAAAATTCTGCTGGGTGGCAGTAAAGCATGCGTCAGTCTAGGGACATACGCGCCACAAATATAGCGGACCTGCTCGTATTTCAGAGCCCAAGGACATTGTCATCGCAACTCAATCTTACTCGCATGCAGAAGTCGATTGAACAACGTTCCTACCGCCTGGTACTGCATGTCTTGTCAGTCTAATTGCATAGTAGACTGTGCGATTTGCGAAGCTGTGGTGTCAAACCTTCATACTGTGTATATCCAAAGATAGTGGCGCTACTGCATTGATGGTGGCTGCCACGTTCTCGCGCCTACCACGCGTTCAACACATCACCATCAATAAATTCATCCACGCCATCAGTTACGTAAACGGGCGCTCTCGCATTTGGTCCCCTTCGCAAGGCGTGTATTGCCCTCGCTGAGAGCATCATCGTTGTTCCTCGGCAAGACCCTGAAACACATTATTGACAGGTGCTACCATCGTACCCGACGTCGCCGGGGCATCGCCTCCGCAATTGAGATCTTCACCATCGTCACTTTTGTGCCCAAGATCAGCTTGCAGATCACTACTGACTTCCGTCGATAGCACATGGGAAAAGGCAGCACTTGCGCGCCGTCTTTCGGCGGCCCTCACCCGCGAGTAGTGTCCGCGCTACCGTCTACGAAGCCGGGATAGGGCCCGTATGCAAAATCTGAATGATGTCTTTCATCCAACAGATGACGCAGGTGCTCTCTCCGAATATTGGCACCACTGCGGCTGTCGTGTGTCTATCTTTTCAAATCTCAGATGCACCTATTTAGGGCTGGCCATGTGGATACAATTCTCCGGTAGACACGCATACCGACGTATTATAGCAAGACGGTACCTTGCAGACAGTACTACTGCTCGCCAGCGATGTCAAATCTGTGGATCTTGATTGCATGTGGCGGGACTTGTGTGGTACAATAATGCGCCATGTCCAAGAAGTGTAGAGTCAAGACACTGACAATCATTACTGTTCCAGTAGTCCCACTTGTCGTTTCAGCCTGGACGAGACACAAATCTCGCAGCCTATTTTCGCGATGTACCGTGGACGATGCTTCGGGTGCAGCTATCCAGCACGGTGTCGACCGTTATCGCTCGCAGGAACTCACAGTGCACAACCGCATGAAAACCCGGTGTGCCTTCAGCACCGAGCACGCAGCACGAGTGTGGGGAGGTTTCAAGCAACACGAGGCACCCAGGCATCCTGCGTCGGTGCGTTGTGGCTCTTGGGAAATTGCTAACAAGCCTGACCCGGCATGGCCATTTGATAGGATTCATCTGGAATTTCGATTGAAAGCTTCGAGCACCGTGCCTCAACGTCCGGCAGTATGGATACCGCAAGACTCCCAGCTGCCCCATTAGGATGAGACACCGCCATCGTCGCCACTTCGGTAGCAGAGGCGAGCATTCTGACGTTGTTTCAAGATCCAGCATGCTGATGCTTGACGATACCGTGACAGATGACGGCACGTCAAAGGTCTCAAGCCTATCAGCTGTGGAGACAAAACGTGGGTATCGAGCCAAGCGCAGGCTCACGACCAGATCATCATACCTGTAGGAACATTATTGTCAGGCAAGACCGGTCCCGAGTCCCAACAGCACGCAGCGGCAGTATCAGATATTGCCCGCAAACACGCGACACAAACGCGAACGATTTGGCAAACGGCGCATCAATAAATCTTGTAGCAACTTCGGCTGCTGGTCTACCATCCGGTGAGCGAGGTAGCGAGTCACGATGCGCGGAATACTTCTGTCAATACCAAAAGGTAAGCGGCGTGAAGCCACTTCTCCGTCAGGTTGGTTATGTTCCTGGAATCTAGACGAAGATCAGGGTACGGCAGTATGCGGGCAGCCTTGAACAAATGATAAGGTCGATCGAGTGGGGAACAACTGAATCTCACAGTAGGCTACTGGAAGCTATCGTGCCTTCCCCGGCGGCGGCCGACTCAGGGTCGTCTCGCACGCGTAGGCGGAAACGGACCTTCTTCCTGAATCAGGCCGCGGGTCTCCAGACCCTGTTGATTCGTGTAAAAGACCCGCTAAAATGAACTTTCCAGAAAATCTTTCCTCAAACGATGTCACATGAAAGCAGAAAGATATCAGTAGAAAAGGTAGCAAGAGTCATCCCACGAGATTCGTTTTGAAGCACGATAAGGCGAATCTGGTGGTTATATCGTTAGCCGTTTGTTCCTGCATTGTACCTGCATTGGTGGATGCTCGTGGTCAATCATAGGGCGAATCCGAGACTGTGGGGTGGTAGTCGCTTGCTAGGCTTACGACGATTGGGCCTGTTCGAGTCCACCACGCCGCTGTCACGCGCAAAGCGGCGAAGACCAATTCGCCCGATAAAGCAGCGTGTACGCTAAACCATCTGGAGAACCACCAGCCAGCCATATGCAGCGCACTGAGTTGTGCACACAGCATTACATTCGCGCTAGCCCTCGAAATAGAACCAGACGAGAAGGTGACGCTGAATGCAGGCAAGTCTTATTGAATGCTGACATTTATACGAGGCAGCGGGTTGCATAACTCTGCAAGCCGAGGAAAGACGGAAACACGCAAATGAATTACACTAACAGGTGTCGCTATCGATACCTGTATATATGTGACGCACACCATCAGTTTGTTTCCTGTAAAGCGACTTGCAGATGCGAGCTGCGATGTCGTTATAGCGTCCCATTGTACACGATTCGCAGGCTAAGTGTAACATGAAACACGCTCCATCAGAACATCAAGCCGTCTCAGCAGCTAAAAGCACCTGCATCCTTGGTGTACCAGCATGCTGCTGAACCTTCGCATCAAGAAGGCAACGCTGGCGACGTGCAGCTCATCGCTCACGAATGTGTCGCACCATGGGCGGAACACCCGTAAAATTCACCACTAAGCAGGTGCACATGGCAAAATCCTCCAGCTGGCCGGACAAATCACGATTGACGGGCAACATCACGCTGCATCATATGTACCTAGCTGTGTTCCTGCGTCGAGCCGCTCTGCTCGAGTCTGCTCGTCTGCGCAACACGAGCACTAAGTGACGATATTATTCTGCTTTTGCTGCAGGACACCAGAAGCAATCCACTGCACAAACATGAATCTCACCACGGTGGATTGGGAGACGCAGTCATCCCACACGGTGGTGTGGTCGACTCCGTCAGTAGAACCGCCGGGCTACGGCGCGTCGAGGATCACCATATGTGGCCTCGATGATGTTGCCTCTGTGACGGTGATTTGGTGTGGCAAAGAATCGCCAGCGTTGCCCTCGCCAGTTCGTGCAACACCGTTGTCATATCCCACCGAAGCAAGCGACGCGCCTCGTGTGGGTGAGGGAAAAGTTTTGAAACATTCAATCAACGTCAGCATCAAGCCAGCTGGGTCTTCTTCCACGGACAGTTATCGACATGCCGCTGCTGCTAACTTATCGATAATCATTGGGCGGGATAGGCTTATAGATCCGCGGCAACGGGCTCAGGCTGAACGGCAAATGACGGTGCAGACGAGTCTTCTGGTGTTTTTGTTGGACAAAGATGCCACACAAGGCACCACAGAAGACACCACATCTCGTCGTATGACCCACCACAGCGTCGCCCTCTATCTGCGATTCGCAGCGGGCATCCCGAGGCTGCTCAGCGTGGCCGTCAGTACTGCCACACTCCACCATTCGGGCGTCGCGGACGGGCTGTATCGATACTCACGGCGCTGACCCCGGCAGCCAACCACACCATGCCGCTCCTCATTTCATTTTGCAGGGCATGCAGCCACAAGCTGGGCCAGCTGTCGGCGAACAAATTTAGCGCATTGAGTTATGCAGACCCGCCGCTTTATCACTTGAGTCGTTGGCTGCATGCAGATGCAGGGGTTGGGCTGCATGGACACCGGCTTCATGGTTGGGCGGGCTACACTTTCGGTGGAGACGCTGGGACACAGCCCGGCACAGTGCCTGCACATCCATCGCGCTCGTCGCGTCTTTTGTGCCGCTGATCGTCTAGCCTACTTATCCAGGCGTGTCCTTCTCAGCTGTGGCCTTCCCTGCTGTTCTTCATTGTTCAAGGTTTATCAACCTCTTTTTTCTACATTTCCCGCTTTTGGTCAGCTTTGTACAGTCGCTTGTGCAAGTAACCGTTCCTTCCTTTGGATACTCTCCACCACCACGTCCACGGACCCTATGACATCTCGCCAGACCCAGTAGGATCACCACATTAGTAGACAGTTTCGTGATTACGATCTGTTGTCCAGTCATTCCTTCGACCATTTCATTACTATCCAGCAACTGCTTCACATTTCGCAACATCTAATTCAACCACCTTACGATTCGACTCGAAAGACGTCGAACCGTACGAATAACCAAGTGCATACCAACAACTTTCTGTAAAACACACCTGGTGAGTAGTGCGTCATCGTTCAATCTTAACTTTCATCTGACGGTTCCAAGTAAAGAACACCACATCCACAATGGACGGTTCATATCCCATGCACCCTGCCCAGGCCATGCAGTCGTCATTCTTTTACTATAACCCGGATCCCCAAGGAGAGAACAACCGCCAACACGGACACTTCACACCTCACCCATCGGGCCAGACGACCTTCCAGCCGCAGAACATGTACTTCCAGCGACCATCATCAGCACACTCGCACATCTCGTACCCGCAGACCGCATACGCAAGCCAGATGCTAACTCCCGTGGCGTCGCCTCAGCCCATGTACCAGAAGCCAACGATCCTCATCCAGCCCCAGGACTCGCCTTTCCTGCGGCCCATTGACACTGATTTCTCGTACGCACCTGCCACGCCACCTCTGTCCTCTACTGGAAGCGTCAGCAGCCCACCTTCGGTCTGCGACATCTTGCCCACTCCAGTGAATGGATTTTTTCTAGGCGAGAGCATTGAGGGCGTGAAGCAGGGCTGCGAGGAAGAAGTCTTCTCTGAGTTGCTGTCTGCTGGCATCGAATGGCGGTCAGCGACCCCACCGATGACTCCTGGTAAGTACTTCTTGTGAATGACGTAGTCGCGGGTCGCGTTTGTTTCCCGTTGCTCTCACTGGAACGGAAGAACGTTTTTGCTGACCTCTGAAAGTGTTTATTCAGCCTCCTTCCGCTGAACAGGGGTCTTACCTCCTGAACGCAACCTCCTGCCCCTCGCTCTCCCCATCACCATCACCAGTACCGCGCACACCATTTTCCGAGGCCGAAGCCAACTTCTGCAACCCCAGGGACCTGACTGTCTCCGTTTCTGAGCTGTCCAACTCGCTTACTCTTTGCCCCGGCGACGAGGAGCACAAGGTAGTGTTCAAGGGTGAAGTCGCCAAGATTGAAATTGTGGAGCCCGCGTCGTTCAACTTCACCGGCCTGCCAACCTTCGAGCCCCTGTTCGAACTTGACTGCGAAGACGACTTTACCGGCCTTGTCCAGTTTTCTACTACCGACAACACCAACTACCTCGGCAACAAGCGCCAACGCACTGAGCTCGTAGCTTTCACCTCTGAGGAGGACTTTGTCAGTGACGCGAGCTTCACGGACTTTGAGGAGGAGCTTTGCCACGGACTGCCCCTTACTCCCGCTGCCAGCGACAACTCAGACGACATGGCTATCGCCCCAGCCCCAAAGAAGCGGTTCTCTAAGAAGGCGCGCTCGGAGTACAGCGACGCGGAGTCCGATGACTTCCAGGGTAAGACTCAGACATCAGGTGATGATCACACCACGTCTGGAGCATCAAGCCAACATCATTCAGGTCAAAACTCCAACGCCGACAACGACAACGCCGGTGTTTCAAGCTCCGATGAGAACGGTTCTACACCTGTCGCCACCACCAGCCGTCGCGGTCGCAAGCAGTCGCTGACAGAGGACCCTTCCAAGACTTTCGTCTGCACTCTCTGCTCTCGCCGCTTCCGTCGCCAGGAGCACCTCAAGCGCCACTACCGCTCTCTCCACACTCACGACAAGCCCTTCGAGTGCACCGACTGCGGTAAGAAGTTCTCGCGAAGCGACAACCTGTCACAGCACCAGCGCACTCACGGCACTGGCGCCGTTGTCATGGGCGTCCTCGACGGTTCGGAGCTCCAACACGGCGACATGTCGCAACAACATGGCGTCATGTTTAACAGCCAGAACCCTGCCGACATGGGCCAGATCCTCTACCAGGCCGCTGAGAGCATCTCCAGCTCAAGCTCCGACTCTTTCTCCGACATCGAGGCAGCTTCCCTCAAGATGCGCAAGAGGAAGCGCGACGAGTAGACAACGGCTCCACTTCTCCTTGCATCTCACCTAATGAACCTCACGACATCACATCTGGTAGAAGGAGTTTGCTTCACCACTCGGCGACCGTTTGTCACCCTCATGTCCTCACGCAAGGCGGCTCGGTTAGACAGGCGGCACAAGCTCTATGCTCCATCGGCGTCAGAGTCCTACTGACTCTGCGAACGCGGCAAAAGTCCTCACTTCACTTCTTCAACTGTATTCTACACACCCAACTTGGCATTGTCCACATAAGATTGGCTTTTCTCCTTCCGTATCTAGGTTGCGCGTTTCTTGCATGGCACATCTGGGCTCAAGGGGATGGGTTAGACTCGGTGTTGGTTGGTTTTTCCCTCACACCTTTACGACGGCATGGCCTATACTCACCCGGCCATCGTCGCCGCCTTCTCCTTATATGCGTTTTTACTGTCATTGTAATCGGCTCCGCACTGCGCACGCCACACATTCTGGGAATTTCGATTCTTCTCCCCACACGTAATCCGCGAACCTACACTGCTTCTGCAAAGCAATTTCCTTGCGTTTCTTGTAGTAGAGTGCCGGCACATCGAAACATACCAAAAACATCGAACACATGCACACTTCTTTCTATTCCTGTGAGTAATAGTGATCGTGACACACCGTGATCGTCCACGCCGGCTTACTTTTCGACCACGGCAGCCGCCCGCTGCCGCGTGCGGATGCTGAAGATCCGTGAACTTAGTCTTGCGATCGAGGCAATGACGATCAATTAGCGTGGGCAGGAGATTTTAGCGAGCGCGCGACTACCAACACTACACCTACTGGCTGTGCACTACCCGCCTCCCCATCCACCAGCTTTTATTTTCCCGCTAGATAAAGTGTTTTGGTCCTCTCACTCATGGCAGCTTCACTTAACGTGATAGCGCTAATTTCCGGGGGGAAAGACTCGTTGTTTTCGATACTGCACTGTCAGGCAAATGGACATAGGGTCGTGGCTCTAGCGAATCTGCATCCTGTGCAGTCGGCGAATGAGGATGAGGATATCGATAGCTACATGTACCAGACTGTGGGACACGCTATAATACCACTGTACGAACACGCATTGGATATTCCACTTTATCGCCAAGTTATTACGGGCGGAGCAGTGAATTCAAGTCGGGACTATGAGCAGCCGGTAGAGCAAGAGCAGGACGAGACGGAAGACCTCGTGCCGCTGTTGGAGAGAGTTATACAGGCACATCCAGAGGCAAATGCAGTATCAACGGGAGCGATATTGAGCACGTATCAACGCACTCGTGTCGAGTCTGTTGCGTGTAGGGTGGGACTCACGCCGTTGTCGTACCTTTGGCAGTACCCACTACTTCCTCCGTATTCCCAGTCATCGCTTCTGCATGACATGGCAGCTGTAGGGCAAGGAGCTATCATTATCAAGACCGCATCTGGTGGCTTGGACGAGAGCTTCTTGGGCCTCAATGTAGCTGACAAAAGAACCATTGCGAAGCTGAGCTCTACAATGGCTCGCTTTGGAGAAGCTGGAAACGGTGCAATTGTTGGTGAGGGGGGCGAGTTTGAAACACTGGCACTCAGAGGGCCAAGGTCGCTGTGGAAGAAGAGGATAAAGATTGTGGCTTCGTCGACGCAAAAGGTGGACGGTGGACAAACGATTTTGAGAATCACAGAAAGTAACCTGGAAGATAACACCGACTCTGCTTACCAAAACGGAGGTGCCTTGAGGATCCCCGAGCTTTTCGACGACGAGTTTGAGACAATTCTAGATGCTACGGACATTGCCAGCAAGAAGTTGTCAAGCAGAGCTGTCGAATTCCCAGTCGCACGCAATTCCAACGAGGAGCCCTCACCCCTCAGCGACACATCCTCTCTAGACAATCTACCCACAAATGCAAGCAGCGACACGCCCACCATCTTCACCTACGCCAACCTCATTGGCGACCCACGATCCCAATCCGGCACCTCACCCTCACGCCAACTCACCAAGATCCTCCTCCGACTCGACCACGTGATCAAGCAATGGAACGTATTTAAATCCAACATCAACCACTGCACACTCCTTCTCCGCGACATGGCTGATTTCACTGTTCTGAATCCAGTCTACGGCCAATACTTCAACTCTGTCAATCCACCAGCCCGCGTCACCATTGCCGCTGGCGACGCCATGCCGACTGGCGTCGACGTGATGCTTAGTATTACTCTCGATAAAGACGAGTTCGACCGCAAGGTCCGCGTAATCAAAAGTACGCGACGGCAAGGCCTGCATGTCCAAGGCCTCAGCTACTGGGCCCCAGCCAACATCGGTCCATACAGCCAAGCCATCTCAGTCCAACTCCCAGCATCAGGCGAAGATGCCAAAGCCAGTGAGATGGTTTACGTAGCTGGTCAAATCCCCCTTGTGCCTGCGTCCATGTCTGTCTACACAACACACGGATTTGAAGGTCAGGTCCTTCTCTCCCTGCAACATCTCTGGCGTATCGGGCGCGCGAAGAATGTGAAATGGTGGACTGCTGGCGTTGCTTTCATACCTACCTCCTCAACTTCTTCGTCTGAGTCACACGTACGCGTTGCACGAGACATGTGGAAACGCATCCACGCCCCGACATCCAAATCCAGTGAGTTTAACTCCGACGACGAAGAAGACATCGACCCCTGGGACCGCCTCAACACCCAGCACACCCCAGTATTCAATGACACCACGCACCGCGCACCAGTCCCCGACCTCAGCGCCGTCTCAAGCCCTTTAAATCCCAACGTCTCGCCCATCCCACCGTGCTTCGTCGCTCAAGTCGACGCGCTACCGCGCGGCGTGGACATAGAATGGAGTGCCGCTGGCCTTACTTCCAACGACATAACATTCAAGCGCGACATCACACACTCCAACGTCACAGTAACTACGCCCGCAAACACACGGACCCGGTTCTACACGCTCGAGATCCGCAAAATGGCTGACATCGAGGTATTACAGCGCCTAGGCGAGGAAAGCGTCGAGAGTTGGACGAGTGCGACGTTTTATACAGGCGGGGGGTTCAGTTGGGGTAAAGGCATGAGCTTGAGGGGCGTGCAGTGGATCCCATGTCTGAGAGTGTGGGGTGATGATGGGGGGGAAGTGAGGGGTGTGTTTGTGGGAAGGGTGGATTGTGAGGGGCATGGGGAGGAGAGGAAGATTAGTAGGAGTGAGAGTGCGGGGAAGATATTTGGGAAGTTGGTTGGGGGGTTGAGGAGGGGGAGTAGGTGAGATGAGGGGATGTATATACGATTTGGACAGTGACAAGAATAACCTCGTTCCTTCGATTCTGGACATTTTTCTCATTGGGCGCGCAGAGCTTGAACGACTTTGCGGATACCTGCTCTCCAGTTATCTGCCACTTTGCGTCTCCTAGAATCGAACCATCACTTGTCTGCCGTGCACTTCATGTAAGCTGAGGCTATACATCGCATCTTGCCGTGTAGCATTCCGTGGACGGAAATATCTATGGCTACCCTGCGATGTTAGTAATTGGTGGTAGCTGGTAGGAGATAGGATCCCTCAACCACCCCAACGACACAGGCCCAAACGGCCTGGCAAAGTACACCAACTGCAAGATCCAGTCAGGAGAAGACACAGAAAAGCCGGAGTCGATGATGTAGATGTTGCTGCGTGTACGACTTGAAGTTCATCAATAATATCTGCGGCGTTGAGGTAGGAGTATGTTTACCTCTGCACTACCTCACCTCATCGCATCACACAAACACAATCAACACGCGGTCTATACACATAAAAATGACTCAGGAGATAAAATGCGGCATGCGCAGATTGTGTGCTTCTTGAACTTAGATGTCTAATCCCCGTTACGTACCACCAACATACTCAGCCACAACAACCTCCGAGACATATCTTCGTGTCTCGTGATGAATCATCCAGTCCAGCCACCCGTTGTTCCCCATAAGATAAGGCCCACAGGCCGGTATACTAGCTCCAAAACGCCATTTTGTGCAATAATGTAAAGATATGAGTGTTGGGGTATCATCATGCCATGTTTCCAGCTAGACCGAGGAAGAGCGCCTGTGCAGCGAGCTGCAAAGTCCAGATGCCGACCTTCTTGATTCGGCGCTTGCGTGTGGTTCGGTCGTCGAGGACGTCGCGGGCGAAGGCATCGTACATCTGCTCAAGACATTAGTCCGAAATCATCAGTACAAGGAGTTGAATGATTGCTTACCTCTCGAGACACCTCCTCCATCAAGCCGCTATCGTACAAGGTCCAGCTGCCGTCGAACTCGCCGACCTTCTTCACCACTCTGCAGTTCACGGGTATGAATGTGCGCTTGGAGTTGATGTACGCCACGATTGGTCGTACGAGTGCGTTGTTCACGTATGATATGTCGCGTGTGAAGATGGGGACTGCGGCGCGCACGTCGTTGAGGTGGACGCGCATGTCCATGATCATGAAGCGCTTGTCTTCAGAAGTTTCCTCTTCATGCTCGGCTTTCTCGTCGTGGTGGTGATGGTCGTCGAAGCCGTGTGCGGCGTGGTCCGAGAAGTGGTGCTTGCGGCCATTTTGTGTGACTGTGGCTTCCACGCGATCGTACATATCCGACATGACCTTTGCGAGACTTTCGTCATCGTCGTTGGGTAGCATGATATCTGCCACGATGTCGACGTTTCCTTCATGGATCCACGAGAATGGCCCGTCGTAACCTCGGTTGAGGTGGTCGATGTTGAGACCGTCGATTCGTATCCGGCTGTGCTTCTTCCATGTGCTACCGTCGTCCGATTCGCGACCGCTGTTTAGTTGCGTACCAGTGTAGTTGTGAGTCTGTCTAGGGTGGATGGTGAAGAGCGAGTTGTCGAACGAGCCGGACATCATGTTGGCTGATAGGAAGTCGTAGAATAACCATTGCTTTCGCAGTTGTGGTAAGTTGCAGGAGTAGACGCTGACTGCGAAGGGACGGAAGCCGCCGGGCTGGTATATGGTCACCAGCAAATCTTCCATTTTGAAGGAGTTGAGCTCGAAGTCTCCCGGGTTATGCTCGTGCTTGTACGACCTGGGGTCCACCCCTTCGATTGTCTTCACGCTCGTGCGGTCGATGACACCGCGAATGCCCTTGATCTCCACGTCTTCCAGCATTCCCTTGCCGTTGAACCATTTCGAGAACGACAGCGTGACGTTGACGGTATCGATTGATATGTCGAACTGGGTGTAATTTGTATCCTCTTCTTCGACCTCGGGTCCCTGTGCGATCTCCTGGCCATGTTCGTCTTTCTCTTGCTGTGCTGCAGCAGCGGCAGCAGCAGCCATCTCGGTCTGCGAGCCTTTGCTGACATCTCCGCCTTTCTGCCCTGGTCTACGCGACACATAGACCTTGTGGAATGAGATGACTCCGTCTCCCCACTTCGGCACCACAGCTGTCTCGAAGACGACCTTGATGCCGGACGACTTGGTCAGATAGTTGCCGATCCACTTTGCGAGCGTCTCTTGGGAGAAGGCGGTGTTGATGAGGAAGATGGTCAACATGAAGAAAGTCGTTGTACCCAGTACAACCCACAGCACGTGCGCAGCTAAGATCCATGAGAAGAGAGCGTATATCTCATCTGCGTTGAAAGGACGGGCGCTCCGTATTGTCAGCCATTTGAAATGGATCTTGACTCGTGACCAGAAGCCTGACGCTGCCGCCAGCAGTTCTGCCTTGCTGGGGCGGTATAGATGTGGGAGTGATTTGGGTATGCGATCGAGCAGGTGCTTGCTGGAAGCTTTTCCGGCATTGGATTTCGCATCCGGGGAATCTTTCGACGGCTTAGGAGAGGCATGTGGCTGGGGAGAGAGGGTAGCTTGCGGCGCCTGGGACGGTGTTGGACGTTTGTTCTTAGACGAGCCATCCGTCACTGAGCTCTTGTTGCGCCGGTCGCTGCTTCCACTCCTCTTCGACGCCTTGTTTGGTCTAGATGAAGCATTTCTGCTCCATGCTGACAGTACAGCGGTGGTCACGCTTTGCTGCACGCGACCTGTGCGAAGGCTTGGTGCCGGTATTAACGAGATCGGACGGTTTCCGATGTGTGTTGAGAGTGCGGATAAGGGCGAACTAGTCGAGGAGAGGCCAAGCACGTGCGGACGAGATGCTATTGACCGTGTTTGGTGTGTAGTTCTGCCTATCCGCTTGAACTGTGGGAGCAGATCATTATGGGTCCGCGGCTGGTGGACGAGTGTGCGCCATGACGCGCCAACGGTCAAGCCTACATTCCTGCTCATTATATGTTCACGGCAGCCACATGGTCGACGCCTGCAGATCCTCGAAGATGCGAAGGCGGAGGCGGGGTATATTAGAGATTATTGGGAGGAAGGGCGGTGCGAGGACGGTGAGTTGGCAGTGCCTTGCAAGGTTCACGTCATTAACACAAGTGCTGGCTGAAGCAAAGTACGGTGACGCTAGCCCACCATTGGCGCGAACCAGAATTCGCGACTCCAAAATTTCATATCGATAACCCCGATTAATCACCCCTCCACATCTGAGACACTCTGCACGGCGCCACCACCCAAACGTACACTCGAAGGACGACACAGAAAAGACGATCTTAAAGCATTACAGATTACAGAAAAATCAGACAAAATGCCCGCCCCCACAGCGCTGCAGAGGCGCCCGGAAGAGCTCATCGACAATGTCACCGAGGACATCTCCATGGAGGCCAGCGCCGTACCACTACCCGAAGACAATGACGCTGAGCTGATTGGCATGGACATAGAGCCAGACGTTGCCCCAGCATTTACTCCAGAAGCGCCCACCGAAGACACGCCTATGACCGACGAGAGCGGCCGCCCCAGATTCGCACCCGCCAAATCGATACCGCTTGCCTTCCGTCGCGAGCAGCGGAAAGTGCCTATCCCTCCCCACCGTATGACACCGCTCAAGACCGCATGGCCGAAGATGTACCCTCCGCTGGTCGAGCACCTCAAGCTGCAAGTACGCACAAACATCAAGGCGAAGGCAGTCGAGCTGCGGACATCGAATGCGACTACCGATACAGGAGCGCTGCAGAAGGGCGAGGTGCGTAGTATCTGTCTACATGTCATCTTGGAGGAGGGTACTAATATCATCGTAGGACTTCGTACGCGCGTTCTGTCTCGGCTTCGACGTAGACGACGCGATCGCATTGCTCCGACTAGACGACCTCTACATACAAACCTTTGGTATGCACATTTTCTCTCCACCACCCAAGTAACTGAATTAACAACTCTCGCAGAAATCAAAGACGTCAAGAACCTTCAAGGCGAGCATCTGGGCCGTGCCATCGGCCGAATCGCAGGCAAGGACGGCAAGACCCGCTTCGCCATCGAGAACGCAAGCCGAACACGCATCGTACTGGCAGACCAGAAGATCCACATCCTGGGCGGCTTCAAGAACATCACAATTGCGCGAGAGAGCATCGTCAGCTTGATCCTGGGCCAGAACCCGAGTAAGGTGTACGGCAACCTCAGGACGGTGGCTGGCAGGATGAAGGAGAGATTTTGAGTCAGGAGGACAAAAGCGAATGTGTGCTGCATTTACAGGGCGTTCTGGAGTGAGGATACCATCTGACATGATTGCATGATTGAAGGACGATGGGCTGGAGTTGAGTTAGAGAAGAGAATCACATGAAGCTCAAGCCTTGCACTGTCTTTAATTTTGCTACGACACCTTCCTCAAACGGCTGGCACTCTATCACGGCGCATATAACACCGAAGAGCCTCATCTCGCGTACAATGGCACAGTCCAATGCCAAGAGTGCTGCGACATTTTGACAGCGATGCACAAGTCGCAAGCCTACCAAGATATCGGAGACCGTCAACCCAGCAGCTCGGAACAATGACGGCAGCGTAGCACGTTGCACCAAGTCAGTACCATCTTTCGATAGAAGCTGCGACTTGATAATGTTAGCATCCAAGAACGATCCTCCGATCCTCCGCCCGACCCTCCTTCCAGAACGGTGGCTGCATGCTTGCGTACTATCAAGCTCGCCAAAGCCAGTGACAAGCTTTACCTCCAACGCCTCGGACAAGCCGTTGCAGACCCTGATTGGCTTGAAATTCGATCTTCACGATTCAATTCAGCCATTCTGAGCCGTTCCTCCGCCCGCGGGATTAGCCTTCGCATGGAAGTAGGGTGCACCGTATTCGGTACGGCCGTCCGTCTCTTAAAGAGTGCGCATGCATTTCGTCCACGCGGAGGGTCGTGATCTCCGCCTTTTGTCGTATTTCTTGTCACTGGCTGTTGCTTCACTGTTCCTTTCCTTCGCAATCTCTTTTGACTGTTAAGTAGTCTGTCGCCACAACAGTTGGCTACCTTCGAACTACAGCATCGCAATACAGAGATCTGCGCAACGTCAGCACTCACTAGGTTCACGGCTGCTCCCGCTGACCGTCTCACTCTGTAAGACATACCATTTCTTTGATTGCCCCTCAGCATAGCATCACCAAACACAGCGTCCGAAATTTCCGTCGCCTACCACTGTTTTGAATCCTACTAACCATGCCTCCTCAAGATCTCCACATAATCAGCCGCCAAAATGGCAACGCCAGCCACATTCTCGAACCCCGCCTCAGAAGCCCAAAACCTCCATAACGAAAAGACACAAACCGCATACGAACGCGGCCACGACGCAGACACATACTCCAAAGACATCGAAAAGGGCGCTCAAAGCCGCGCACACTCCTCCCACACCGACGAGCAAACACTCTCAAGCAATGCACCAGCACCATCCGCCAACGAAAATGAACCTCAAGACCCCAACATCGTAGACTGGGACGGTCCAGACGACCCGTCAAACCCGCAGAACTGGCCCGCCCGCAAGAAATGGGGCATCATCGCCGCGCTCGCTGCAATCACACTCATCACACCACTCGCGTCCTCCTTCTTCGCGCCTGGCGTGCCACAAGTCCTGCGTACCTTTGGCGAGACATCGAACCTGATAGCCGCGTTTGTAGTCTCAGTCTACATCTTGGGATTCGCTATAGGCCCCCTGATTATCGCGCCGCTCTCTGAGCTTTATGGACGGAATATGCTGTATAACATCAGCAATGGGCTGTTTGTGTGCTTTAATGTTGGGTGTGCGTTGAGTACGAGTATGGGCATGTTGATTGCATTTCGCCTGTTGGCGGGGTGTGCGGGGAGTGCACCGTTGACGCTGGGAGGTGAGTTGATATCTGCATGGGAACTGGACTTGACCTGATATTGACTGAGTTAGGTGGCACGATTGCAGACATGTTTCCCCCCCAGCAAAGAGCCGGAGCCATGGCAATCTGGTCCATGGGCCCCCTTCTCGGCCCCGTCATAGGCCCCGTGTGCGGCGGCTTCCTCGTGCAAGCCACATCCTGGCACTGGGTCTTCTGGATCCTCGCAATCTTCGGCGGCTTCTTCGGCATCATCCAGCTCTTCGTGGGCGCCGAAACCTACGCGCCCATTATCCTCGAGCGCAAAGCCGCCGCACTGCGGAAATCCACTGGCAACACCGCCCTCCGATCTAAACTCGCAATCGACATCCCGCCGCGAGAGATTTTCATCCGAGCCATCTCTCGACCGATGAAAATGCTGTTCCTCAGCCCAATCGTCAGCATGATGAGCCTGTACATTGCGATCAACTACGGCATCCTATACCTCTTCTTCACAACCGTAACCTTCGTCTTCGAAGGCCAATACCACTTCTCCTCCGGCGCCGTCGGACTCTCATACCTAGGCGTAGGCGTAGGAATGATCGTAGGCATGGCCGTACTAGGCGTCACATCCGACAAAATCATCAAGCAGCACCAAGCCAAAGGCGACATGAAGCCCGAGCACCGCCTCCCGCTGATTCTAACCGTGCCTGGCGCCGTGGGTCTTCCCATCGGACTATTCATCTACGGCTGGACTGTGTATTTCAAAATACACTGGATTGTACCTATCATTGCGACGAGTTTGATTGGCGTGGGGAATTTGACGGCCATGATGACGATTCAGACGTATCTGGTTGATGCGTTTACGATTCATGCGGCGAGCGCGATTGCGGCGAATACGGTGCTTAGGTCGATTTTTGGGGCGGTGATTCCGTTGAGTGGGTTGAGTATGTATGATGCGCTTGGGTTGGGGTGGGGGAATAGTTTGTTGGGGTTTATATGCTTGGCTTTTATTCCGGTGCCGGTGTTCTTCTTCTTTTATGGGGAGAGGATACGCACGAGTAAGAGGTTTCAGGTGGTGTTCTAGGTGGAGTATGGGTGGGTGGTGTTTTAAGCATTCGAGCGAGTTGCATTGCATGGGTCGGAGTTTTAGACATCAAAAAGCTAGACAGTATGATGTAGCATGCATTGCAAAGGAAACATACACTACATGATCTCATTCAGCAACCATCGTCTACGCTTCGCCCTCACCCTGCTCCTTCTTCTTCCCTCCAACCATACCCTTCACCTTCTCCACGCCCTTTCCCATCCCACCGAACATCTTCCCAAAGCCAAAGCTCCACCCCTTGATCCGTACGCTCCAGATAAAAAAGTACACCAGCGCCCAATTGCTGCAGCAAAAAGCCAAGAAGATGCCAAAGTCTCTCCACTTATCGCTCGCCTTGATGTTAAGTGTTGATAGGTAGTCGTTGCCCAGCGTGTAGGGACAGTATTGGCATCCACTTGTGGCGTCCGGGTTGAGCAGGTAGCCCGGCATCTGCGATACGAAAGTGCCCGCATACGAAGCACAAGACTGTCCATTCGGCGTGTCGAAAACGGCTGTTTCAGACTCTTGACACTGCACGGGTATGCCATCCAGCGTAGCGCTCAACACGCCTCCAATCCAGTACGTCGACGGATTAACATAATACTACACCCCACAAGTCAGCAAACGCACATCCCGTCTATCTTCAAAACACTTTCAACTCACCATCCAGTAGCGCCAAAACACAGGCATTTCCGCGTATGGCCGCACAACGCCGTTGAACAAGCCAAACATGACGAAGAAGAAAGGCAGCACGTTGGAAATGACCGTGAAGCTGGGCGCGAAGGCGCAGATCCATTGGCCCCAGGAGGACACGAAGAGGTAGAAGAGCATCGTCATGAGGAATACGTAGCCTGCGGTTGAGGAGTCGGTGGGTAGGCCGGTGGGGAAGTACCAGAGGACCCAGTAGAGGACGGAGGATAGGATTGCGATGGGGATTTCGGCGACGACTTGGCCGGTAGTGAAGGCTATCCAACCGTATATGCGGGAGGGTAGCTCGCGGGCTTGCCATAGGGCCATGTTCTGGTAGAACTTGGGGACGACGGCGTTTACGATCGTTGGTGGGATCAGGAGGATTAGGAAAGATGTGAACATCCTTTAGCCAATGTCAGTACGGTTCCTCATTGTGATAGTTCTAGGCGTGAGGTAACATACCTGTTCTGCAGGTCGCCGATGGTGTTACCCAGCTGGTAAAACGTGAACCCATTGAAGATACCAATGACAACCGCAACGAACAGCTTACCGTACAAGTACGACGGATCGCGCCAGTACTGCACGAAAGTCCTCTTCGTCACCATAGTAGTCTGCAGCCAAACAGGCGCGGCGAACTCGGTTTGTGCCTCCTCTTTCTGATCAGCCGTCTTGGACATGCGATCAGACTTGACGCGGTCAATCTCCTTGAGCAGTTCCTGGTTGCTGCCTGACTTTTGCCACTCCTCGTTCCAGTTGATACGGCTGCCGTCCTTGCGTTTGGCTGGCTTCGCGGCGGTCTCGAGGATGAACTCGGCGACGTTCTTGTTGGGTGGACATTGGACACCGCGGTCGCCAAAGTATTTGATCACGTCGCTACCGTTCTCGCCGACGGGGCCAAAGTAGAATGTGTTGCCACCAGGGTTGAGAGCTAGGATCTGGAAGTGTGTCAGCAAGGGTTGGATACATCTAAATACAGAACGGAGGAGCGAGAGACGCGATACGATACAGCCTGTTGAGCCTCAAGGACAGACCAAGTGGCGCAGGAGGCAACGAAGCTATCTTGAGGATAGACAGGCTAAGTGAATAGAGACAAGGTACTTACCATATCGAACTGTTGGATGAGAACACTGCTCGGCTGATGGATAGTACACACGATAGCTTGGCCGGCTGACGCAAGCTTCTTAAGAAATCGGACGATAGAATACGCCGAATTGCTATCAAGGCCAGAAGTGGGCTCGTCCAGGAACAAGAGAAGCGAGGGTTTCGCGGCAAGCTCGACACCAATCGTGAGGCGCTTCTTCTGCTCAACGCCTAGACTCGACACTAGAGCATCTTGAAGATTATGGAGCTCGAGCAGATCAATGATCTTGTCAACGTAATCGATCTTCTCCTGGCGCGGAATCGACTTGTTCTGGCGTAGGATGGCGGAAAATTCGAGCGCCTCGCGGATAGTGGCGGTGCCATCGTGGAGATCCATTTGTTCGCAGAAGCCGGTGCCGCGCTGGAACGCTTTTCCGAGGTCTTTGCCGTCGACCAGCATCTCACCGGAGACGACTCCCATACTTTGACGTTGGGACAGAGTGTTCAGCAATGTAGTTTTACCGGCACCTGAAGCACCAACCAATGCCACCATGACACCAGGCTTCGCGTAGCCATTAACTTTGTTGAGTAGCTTGCGCTCGCCTCCTTGGTACGGTACGGTGTACTCAACGTCTTTCCACGTGAACACACTTTCACTGCTCGAGATCGACTCAAGCGCTTCCTCCTCGTTGGCAGTAGCCTCGGTCGATTCAGCACTTGAATCTCCTGAGACCACCTTCTCTTCGTCATTCGCCTTCTCCTGCACAGCCTTCTTCGCGCGCTTGGACTTCTTGAAGATGAGGGCACCGCCACCAGATTTGGCAAAAGACAGCGTCTCGGTGGCCACGACGGTGACCACAAGATACAGCACAGCGAACGCGATGACTACGCCGAAGTTGCGCCAGAGGTTAGACCGTGAATAGTTGAAAGATGTTTGAAGATAGTCAGCACCTTGTACCGTGTTTGAGTTCGGTGCTGCGCCTGGCAATGCGCAGCCTTGGAACGCTGGGTCGATGCCAGGGCCTTGTGGGACGAGCTGTTCAGGGGAACATTGCATGTTGCGATTGGAGAATTCGTTGGCTTCGACGGCTTCGAAGGAGTATGCCACGGGGTTGATGTAGTATATCCACCCTCGTGATACGGTCAGTAATGAGCCCCTGAGCACACCAGAGATGATCACTTACCGAACCAGATGTACTGGCCAAGCAGCTGCGGCTTTGGAATAACATATCCAGTGTAGATAATCAGCAAGTTGAGCGCAATACCCGAGAACCGCACCGCATCATCGATCGTCGGCGACAGCGCAGCAAACATGCGGTACAGCGCCGTGATACAGAACGTAGTCGTGTAGATGAACACGAAGTAGATGAAGAACTTTGACACATCGACGTCGAGTTCCTGCAAGAAATACATGATGATCGCTGCCTCTGATTAGCCAAAATCACCCCGTCTAGCTTCGCAGTACTTACAGAACGGAATGACCTGCGCGAGAAGTAGTGGGAAGTCCTGAAGCACACGCGCGATGCTGACAGCGCTAGGGTGGTAGAATGCGAAGTCCTCGTGGCGCTTGACGACGTCACGGCCGGAAACAGCTTTCATCAGTTCCGACAGCTGGAGCCATCCCAAGAACAAGATGGAAAAGAAGAGCGAACCGCCGCGGCTGAAAGCACCTGACGTGCCCAGAGATTGACCATAGAACAGCGAACCAACAATAAGCCCGTTGGCAAGAATGATAAAGGCCTTAGTGTACAACGTCGTCTTGTCGCCCATGGTGAGCCAAAACTCGCGCTGCGTGCAAGCAAGCACTTGTCGGATAAAAGACACTGTGAACGGCGACTTCTTGCGCACAGTCTTGCTCTTGCTCTCGCGGACGGCGCCCTTGAAGTTTTGCGCGTCTCTGTACTCGCTCTTCTCCAGTTCCTCTTCATATTCTTTGATTTCACTGAGGAGGCGGCGGTGCATGTCCGAGTTCCTGAACGCCTTCTCGAGCTCCTCGGGTGTCTTGGGCGCGCGGTCCTCGTAACCCTCGCGGAACTGGCGCTCAGTACTATCAGTCACGGCCGTCAGGAAGTCGGCTGTTGTCTGGCGTTCTGGGCATTGGAAACCGAGATCGATAAAGTACTGGCGTGCCTCGCGGGCTGGGCCGTGGTAGATGCAGTGACCTTGGTCGATGACAACGACTTTGTCCATCACTTCGTAGATACCCTCTCCGGCCTGGTATAGTGTAACGAAGGTGGTGCGGTTCGATATGTCAGTCATGATGCGTAGTGACTTTGCGTAATCGAGTGCCGTCGACGCATCCAAACCTCGCGTGCTGTTGTCCCAACATACGACCGTACTCTTGGTTGCAAGCGTCTCAGCGATGGAAACACGCTTTCGTTCTCCTCCACTGACACCACGAACGTACTCGTCACCCACTGGAGTATACTTCGTATGCGATATTCCGAATATCCTCAATAGTGCATCCAAAATGACGGGTATATCATCTTTCTCCTTCTTCTTCGTCTTGTTCGTGAGCGCAAACTTGAGCGTCTGCCAAACGTTGAGGTTGGCCATGTGTGAGTCGTCTTCGGGGTTGTAGTTGACCTCGCCGCGAAACTGCTTCTTCTGCTTCTCGGCTGAGATGCCACCGTACGTGACGTCTCCTTCAACGGCGGCATAGCTCTCCCTACTGTTCGCAATCGCTTTGAGGAAGGTCGAGCAACCACTGCCAGGCCGGCCAAGCACCAAACACATCTCTCCACTGTACATGGTTAGTAGAACTCTGATAAGCCATTCATAAACGAGTGTCTTACTCTTTCACCACGCCGGAAAAGTCGTGTATCAATGTCCTCGTCTGCTTATGCTTGCCTATCCTCAACGCCGGTATCCAACCCGACACAAGCTTATAGAGATCCGGCCCAAACGTGCCCAAGACCGCGTCAGGCAGTGTCCGGGCGAATGAAGCTGTCGAACCCACGCCCTTCACGGTGAGGTTCTTGTATACCACACCAACCTTCTTCGCCGACTGGCCATCCTCGCGCTTCTCAAAATGTCCCTCCTTCATGAACTCGCCAAGCTCAAAGTCATCTTCTTCCTTCTCTTGTGCGGCCGCGGCGCCAATGTCACCGGGCTCTTCGTCTGACTTGTCGCCCGTGCCGTCTTCGGTACGTGTGACTGAGCTACGGCGTTGAGCGTTTTGGCCGGTTGCTTGTTCGCGTGGGGTGCTTTGACGAGTGCTCTTGCGGCTGATTGTTTTGAACAGGCCGGTGCCGTCGTTTCGGTCTGATTGTGCGCCCTGAGAGCGTGTTCGAGAAAGTGTGGCTAGCTCTTCACGCAGGACGTTCATATCTTGGGCTGCGGTGCGAGTGTTCAGACGTCCGGCATCTCTTTCACCCCAGGTACCCGCATTCCGATCGATGCCATCGGGGCTGCTGCTACCACTGTCCTCATTGGATTCTACCTGCTCTCTTCCGTTCTCCAGGTACTCGCCGTGCCATGGGTTTCGCCGACTGTCTTCAGTCCGCTGTTGTTGGAGATTGCTTCCCCAGAGCATGTTGACGGTTCGACTTGATTAGTGTCTTCCAGTCGATTGTTTTGCAACTGAGGTTCAGGCGAGTGAAAGACGTGTCGGTGAGGACTGGGCTGCGAGATTGAGATACAAGAGCCGCAATAATGAGCGAATACCTATTTCAAACCACCTGCAGATCCCCATCGGGGACATAAGGCCAATCCTCAACGTTGACAAACGCATGGAGATTTCGGAGTTAAACCCGCCATTTCGTCATCGTTAAAGTTTTTGGTGAACAAACAACGCGACTAGTTGTTTCCAGTTATGCGGGCCGCAATGCCCCGAAGGTCAGAATTTGCGAAGTTTGTGCGAGGTTGACCGCGAATCAGAATGACGCGCGAATGTACAGAGTCGCGCATACTCTGGGTTGTGCATGGCATGATTCGTGATAATCCGCGGCGAGAAAATGTTGAAGTCGTTCACATTACAGTTGTCGGAAGGAGCACTCCCTCGCAAGCTCATTGGTCGCCGTGCTGAAGTGTGCCGCGGAGCTCAAGATGTCAGAACCTTGGCCTGATGTCAGCTCCCGTCGATATCAAAACAACATTATGTGTGCAGGGAGTGTAGAACGTAGTATCGATATACCGTCAGGCAAAAGAACTTTGGATCTATCCAGGACAACCTTTTCATGGAAGACGTTTCCATACCACTAAACCTTCACGATTTTTGTCCTTTTCCCTCACAATTCCGTTCGAATGGGGCAATCAGACCACCACGGTAGAAACATGCCAGTCGCTGGGCGATAACGAATTCGTAGTATCCAATCAAGCAGTCTCTTCCGCATAGTCTGTCAGACTCCGCTACATCAGCCAAGACCGGAACATTACAAAGCCATGCTCAAGAGTAAGAGTGTCAGAAATGTGGGCCAACTAGGTTACGTGCGAAAATGTGGATCTAGGATTCTGCTGCCTGCCTTTCATAGGAGTGTGCAAGTGGGTATCTGCCGTTCCGTGTGACTATCTTACGCTAAACCGACCATCTGTGTTCTTCCAACACCTACAACGACGACGTATTGATCTTCTCGTGGTTCACCGGCTTAGGCTCAATGAGCTTAGGAATATCCTCAGGCTTGTTGTTGCCCTCAAGGATGTTGTACACAGCCGTAAACAGCGGGAAGTCTTGCTCTACGCCCTCGCTCTTCAAGAACTCGTTCACCTCGTACGCGGTACTGGTGCCTTGAAGCTTCTGGCCGTTCAGCTCCGACTGCTCAATCTCGTAAATGGTCTTGCCGCGCTGGATAGCCATCTTTGCGCAGCGGAAGTTGCGGCCGCCTGAGCAGGATGTAATTACGTCGGCGACACCACAGCTCTCCTCGGTGAAGGTGCTAGTGCGTGAGCTTTCGCCGAAGAAAGCCTTGCCGAACTTGACCATCTCAAGGATGCCCACGCGCATGACAGCAGCCTTTGCGTTGTCACCCCAGCCCAGGCCATCGACGAAACCTGCCGCAAGCGCAATGATGTTCTTCAGTGCACCGCCAAGAGACACACCGGCGACGTCGTTGACAATGCGGACGTGGAAGTAAGGTCGGTGGAAGAGCAGGCGAACGTTCTCTTGCGAGAGGGGTGGGTACTCGTTGGGAAGAGGGGTTAGGCGTGCAGAACGCGGGCCTGGAGTGGCACTGTTGGGGTTGATGAGGTCGACTTGCGATGAAGTTGGGGAGCCGCTTGGTGTTGGGTGGCGCGAGTCCATGGGCGGCGGGTCGTATGCCACAGTCGTCTCCGAGTATTTCTCTTGGGCAATCTCGGAAGCGATGTTGGCTCCTGACAGCGCTCCACAGTAGATGTTCAGTGTCATGCCGATTGTCTCGGACATAAGCCGGATTCCCTTTTCACTGACGTCCACGCCCTTAGTGCAGCATATCGCTCGTGCATAGGACAGGATCTTGCCCTCTAGCTGCTTGCATGTCCTGGCGATGAACTGATGTGGAAGCACGACGATGAGGAAGGTGGAGTCTTTGCAGGCGGCCGGCAGATCTGGGTTGGCGACCACATTCGACGGCAGAGTGATGTTCGGGAGGTATTTGACGTTCTCGTGGACTCTGTTGATGATCTCAGAGAGTTTCTCGGCCTTGTCTGAGCCGTCGTAGTTTCTCGAGTCCTTTGGGATTGTAACCTCCTCCTCGTACACCCACATTTCCACCTTCTCTTCGAATAGCGACGGATTGGCCTTGACGTTCTCCGCAACCAGCTTCGCCATGGTGGTACCCCTCAATTACTTAGTTAGCATCTATCCTCAAAAGCCACCCCGCGTGCTGAGACCTAGGGCACCCCTACGTACCAGTTGCCGGAGCCCACCACCGTCACCTTGTGCTTGCGCTGGGCACCTAAGGTTGCCATGTTTCTCCAAGTCTCTGCTCTTGTGTGTGAACTGGCGAAGTGGGTTCGGACGTTCGCGGGTCTTAAAAAGCTTTCGGTAAGGCGGTGACGAGCTTTGACGTAGCTTGCTGGTGAGAGGGGTTGGGATGTAAAAGTCCTCACGATCCTGGAGGACGCCAGCTTATATACCCGTAATGCTGAATACAGTGAGAAAAGTCCGTTCTAGTCACACCGCCAGCAGCTGTCACTGCGACGCACCTTTGTCAGTAAGCGGAAAGAAACGCCTGGCCTCGGCTGCGCGTGACACGGCGAGTCCGAGAGTGATAATGTGGACAGGCAAAGTGGAGGCTGCAACGGCGATGCGTTTGAGTCAGGAGAGGAGGGTCTTGGAATTCTGGGCAGGTAGGCACGATGGACACGAAGGCTGTTGAATGCGAACCGTCAACACTGTTCGGAAGAGATGCGCTCACTCTGCAAGGATCGGCTGCGAGGCTTATCGATTATGCAACTGCATGCGCATCCTTGAGCGGCTGATCAGCGAGCACGAATTGGCCAATCGGACGACAAGCGCGTTGCATCGAGAAGTTGACAGCAATGACATGTGTAAACGATGCAGGTGACCAGTTGCGTACCATGGGTCAACATGCCTGACGTGCATGAAACATCAACGACATGCCCTGGCGTGCCAGAAACGCGGGCCAGGCTACAAAACAAAAGGTTGCATGCATGATGCCACAGTCAAGTAGAAACAGTTGTGAACAATTGATGGTTGATTGGGTATTACAGTCGCGTGTCCGTCGTGTCATCTCATTACTGTCCTCCTCGGACAAACTATCCATCCTGAGCTCAAGACACAAAACTGAGAAAGACGCATGTGCCTCCGATGCCAAACCATGCTGGAGACGCTGAGGTCTCTAAGAAGCGCCGAAACGTGATGCCGTACTAGATCCGCCAATGTCATCCATCCACCTCTCCGAATCTTGGACTCCTTACAAGGCGATGCCAAAGGCGGCCAAGAGACCACCAGCGAGGATGGGAGTACCGTATGTGGCGAAGGCGGCAGCGGCACCAGTGGTTTGACCAGCGTCAGCAGGCGCCGTTCCGGAGGGGGAGCCGCTGCCAGAGCCGCCAGAGGCACTACCGGTGCGGGTAGGCATGGCAGAGCTCGTGGTCGGGTTTGCGCCGGATGTGTCGTTGCCACACTGCTGCTGGAAGGCCAGCCTGCACTGGAACTGCTGGTCGACGGCGTTGCCAGTGCGGTTGATGCACGTGTTGTACCAGTCACGGCATACGAGACCGGGGACTGTCTGCTGGTAACGGCCCAGTTGCGCGGTGGCGAGCGTGGTTCCGTTGGAGCAGTTGCAGGTGTACTCGAGGGTTTGCTACAGATACATGAGCGCGCACGTCTTGCGTGTGGGTGTTGGCTGCTTACCTTGTCGCAGATGTTGCCGTTGGAAGCGACGCGGCCCACGCCACCACAGAGCTCGTTGCAAGTGTTGAACTGGGCCTCGCAAATCTCAGAGCGGCGGTCGGAGCTCAACTGGTTGGCCGGCAGCGAGCAGCAAGGGATGGGTGTGTTGTACGAGGTGCCGTTGCTGATGAGCTGGGCCGAAGCGCCAGCAATGGCCGAAGCGGCGATGAGTAGAGTTGAGTAGAGCATTGTTGAATTTGCAGAGTGTCGATATCGATGCCTGTGCTGTTGCGGTGTAAGCGAACGATCGGCGGCAAAATAGTAAACAACGGAACTCAATGGTGGCAGAAGCAGGCGAGGGTGAGGGTGAAGTGATGAAGGAGGGGCAATGCTGATATAGGCGCGGCGAGTGGACTTACAGATGCAGATGCAGATGCTTGTGGATTCGTTGGCTTTGGAATCAATGCTGGAAGAAGAGGCGGGCGTTGCACGGAGCGAGGCGTTGCCTCTATAAGTATGAGCACAGACCGCCGCGGAAGCAGCTAGTGGAGTAATTCGATCGATTGAGGCAAGCGTGGCCGTGCAATTGAACTTTGCGCCTGAGCGTTATCTTGTGTTCAATTTCATTCACAGGAGATTGCCACAATTTATTCCCTCGCTCCTTCGCAGCTGCACTGATCATTGTTGACTGCGCTCCACGCCCTCGAGCTGCCTTGTCTCAAGCGCTGTGGGCTGGCCTGCGCCCAGATGGTTTCAACAGAAGTCTCAAAACTGCATCGGATATATGCCGGCGCAGCTACCCCACGATTGTGTCTAACCATTGTTGACCACTCAATGCTGCAGGTCTGTGGACTGTGCCGCTAACCACCCATGATACACACGCGTGTGGTTGGTTCATTCCGCCAAGATATGCACCGAGGCTGGCCAACGCGCGCGCAAAGCAATCTTTTTGCGTCGGCGGGAAATCCGAAAGCGCAGTGCAGCTTGTCTGGTGGGCAGAATGGCAAAAAGGCTGGTCTGCGCGCCATTTCCATGGAAACCCAGTCGACTGACACGCCCGGACGAGCATGCCGTGCCAGAATCTGACGGGCCGAGCTCCACTCTCCTCCACAAACCATTGTATCATGGATGATCTGGCACAGCGATGCAGCCTTGCAGCCTTGCTGAACCGCACCGCAGCCGTCGTGCTCTTGTCGCACGGTTGCAGCCATCTCTGGCATCGTGACGGCGGTGCCAAAGTGAGGTTGACTGTTCAAAACAACCACTTCGAAACTAAGCAAGCATCCTTATCGCTAGACCAACAGAGCGTCAACGACTTCCGGTTTTCCCACCGCGCTTTCTTCATCGGGCTCAGACTTGCATTAGCTCCCGCCGCACAGACAGTGCTGTGGATCCTCCAAGTCAACACCGTCTTCTGGGCTTGACAAATCTCGATCATACAATTGGGTTGAACAGCCGTCTTTGCCATCGAATATTTGCCACAAACTCTTGGAGTTCTTCTGCATGTTCGCCGTTCGTGCTCCTTGTGTTCTTCTGGTCAGTCGTGTTGGAACGGCAGTAGCCTCGCACCCTTTTTGTACTCACCAGAAATCGACGTGCTACGAACTACCCCGTGCCATCCTGCTTCTCAGCCTCACGTCACCTCACAAGCGCAAATATGCCGTTTCGAGCATTACAGTCTGTGAGCGAGAGCCGTTTTCTGCCCCAATCCACACGACTTGTTTTTGCTGTGGCAAGCCATCTCAGGTCCCTCTCTTGATTCGCTCCAGGCCGATGCTCCATTGTGGCAATGGTCTACAGACAGCCAGATTCTGCGCGTCTACAATAGTCCAACACAAGTCAGCTCCTATATGTATAGCTGTCCGCGAGTGCCACCTGTCGTGACTCTGGAGTCACAATGAGGGGTTGTTGCGCCTATCGTCGTCAGTTGCTGACGTGGACTTCAACCACAACACCTTCAGGCCTCAATAGCTTGCTGCATCTATCAGCCGCGCGTTCTATGGGTGAACGTAGGTGGTGTCTCGAGAGTCTGTCCAGTCCTGAAGCATGGTTTGTACTCGTGCGTCAAGCACATGAGCCTTTGCGTTGACTGTTGGCGGTGGTCGGCTTTACGAAGGTGCTTATATCTTTTGAGCTGTCGACTCTGGCATCCAGCGTGTCTCAAGGATAAGGTAGTATACGAATATCTTCGTACCGCCTGTCGCAAGACACGATGGAAACTGACAGGAATCACGTCACAAGGATTTGTTATTTGCTCTCGCATCGCCTGAACATCTTTGATAAGTTAGAGCTGTCTGTTTTTACTAGAATTTTGGAACATTCCGTCGTGTGCTGAAGGAGGCGGGATACACAGCGCCTTGCGGGATTTATTGCCCGACTTCTGCTTTGGAGGCTCATCTGCCTCGACCACGCAAAGCCGTCTATAGCACGCAGTAATAGGCTTGAAGCATTTACGTGAAACTGAGAGTCAGTGGACCACTTAAAGAGGATGCGATCGGATCTGTCCTGTCGAAGCATTCTTGCACATCTCACACGAGATTGGTCCATTCTGCGAGCGCGTGGCCTGTGCGCCGCCGGGTCTCTCACAACAGCCTCGTTTCCGATGGACTACAAAGTGTACGCCAGAAGATGCACATGGAGATCCTCTAATCAGCCTGAACAAGTGGCATGTAACATTGATTTTAGACGTTGCCAATAGCAAATGCAGGGCCGTCCTACCAGATGCGCCTTCCCAAACATGGGATGATGTCACGACTTCTAACAGCGTCTCTACAATTTCACATGTGCGGTTTTGACCATGCATCACACAAACTCAACAAATCAGCCTCCAACCGTCCGCTTCTTCCGCTCCGCCGCTCTCCGAGGCTCAAACGATGCAAACAAATTACTTCGTTTGCACCCTTGGTCAAGCTTCTGCCCTGGTGGGGAATCCCAAACCGTACCGTACGATCAGCGAATTCCTTGAGCTCCAGGCCCGACATCATGCACTTCTCCCGGCCGTAGGATTCCCTATACCGCAGCCGGATCAGAAGGAATGGAAATACAAGGTGCTCACTTTCGGCGATGTTGACCAAGGCACCAATGTTTTCGCTCAGCGACTCCGTGGATTGGCAACAGCTACTGGAAAGACTGTAGCCTTGCTCTGTCATAGCTCTCCTGAATTCCTCTTCACATGGCTTGGTTTGATGAGACTTGGACTTTCTGTCCTGCTCATAGCCCCACAATGTCAACCAGCAGCAATACTGCACTTGTGCAAATCGTGCGAGGTTGCGGCACTTCTCTATGACCATGCGCATACGAAGAGAGCACGACAAACAGAAACCCTGGCTAAAGAGGAGGGAGTGGTTAACTTCGAGCCCCAACTGCTACCTATACAAGAAAGTGAAGACGTCTTCGAGGTGATCAAGCAGCCTATCGAATTCGACATCGAACCTCCCAGCTTGGATGAGACGGATGTTGCGTACCTGCACCATACTTCCGGCACATCGTCAGGACTACCAAAGCCTATACCTCAATCTCATCGAGCAGCTATCGGAGTGCTACCACATCTCCCCAAGATACCTGGCGTTGCCTCGTTCACCACAACGCCCCTGTACCACGGTGGAATAGCTGATTTGTTTCGTTGTTGGACCAGCAATGCCATGATCTGGCTGTTCCCGGGAAAAGACGTACCAATAACAGCACGGAACATATGCCAATGTCTGGATGTGGCAAAGCTGTACTCGACAGAAGAAATGGTGCCAAAGGTTAAGTACTTCTCATCTGTTCCTTACGTTCTGCAGATGATGGAAGCGGATGACAAAGGACTGGTCTGGCTTCAAGGCATGAAAATCGTTGGTGTAGGAGGTGCAGCCTTACCAGCACAGGTGGGCGATCGGATGGTCAAAAAAGGCGTCAACCTGATCTCGAGATTTGGCAGCGCCGAATGTGGCTTCCTACTGTCCTCGTTTCGCGACTTCACGACAGACGATAATTGGCAGTATCTGCGGAACTACAATCCCACAAGCCTAGTGGAGTTTGAGCCGCGAGAGGACAACCTGGCAGAGCTCGTAGTGAAGCCAGGCTGGCCACATATGGTGAGATCATACTCTGACGTTCACATTGCCGTAGCTAATTGTGCAACAGGCTAAGAAGAATCGAGAGGATGGATCTTTTGCAACCGCTGATCTCTTCGCGGCCCGCTCTACCATCCCGGACGCTTGGCTCTACCACTCTCGCGCCGATTCTCAATTGACCTTGATAACTGGCAAGAAGTTTGATCCGGCTCCGCTCGAGGCAGCGATAGCGATATCGCCACATCTGGACGACGTGGTCATCTTTGGCAATGGACGACCGTATCCGGGGGCTTTACTACTACGCTCGGCACAATCTAGCCACATGTCTGACCAGGAGCTGCTCGAAGCGATCAGACCAGCAGTGGAGAAGCTGAACAGTGAGAGCCAGGATCACGCTCGGGTCCCGGATCACATGCTGGTGCCGTTACCTCAACAAAATCAACCACTCGAAAAGAGTAGCAAAGGTACCATCATCAGGAGGGCGGCTGATGCCAGGTTTGAAGATGTCATCAATGGAGCATACAATGCACAAGAATCAGAGGGGACGGTAGATGTAGCTGACAAAGACTTGTCAAAGCATCTCGCTGGATTGATCAAGATCATGACATCTCATCCCGGCGAGCCTAGTGTGGACGCAGATCTGTTTTCATACGGCGTCGACTCGATTGCATGTATGCAGTTACGCATTCGCCTGAGGCGACTCATGCCCGAGTACTCGCAAGACTTGCCTATGAGTGTGATCGAGGACTGTGGTACCATTAGGCGCCTAACAGAGTATGTCCTTCGGAAGCGTCATGGCGAGTCGGACGCGAACGAAGAAGACGAGGAGCAAATGATGTTAGATCTTGTCAAACAGTATGGCTCGTTCAGTCGAAAGCCGGCCTCCAGTCATGCGAACGGTCATAGCAAGAAGAGCACTGCTGGCGACATCGTCTTACTCACTGGAGCGACAGGGGCACTCGGCGCGCACATTGTGGATTTGCTGCAGGAATCCAAAAATGTCGATACTATATATTGCCTTGTCCGAGGCGCGGATGAGCACGCAGCAAGAGAGCGTGTCAGCAAAGCCCTAGAACAACGGGGCCTAGCAAGCCTACCACCCAATACCAAGAGCACCAAAGTCAGAGTCATTCCAGCACAACTCAACGAGCCCCATCTCGGCCTGACCAATGAGCTATACAACTACCTCGCCCAAGAAGCCACATCCATCATCCACGTAGCATGGGCTGTCAACTTCCGCCTCAAGCTCCGCAGCTTCGTCAAAGACAACATTGCAGGCGTGCGAAATCTCCTTGACCTAGCGCTCGCCGCGCCACGGATGAACCCGGCTCGCTTCACGTACTGCTCGTCGACCGCGTCCATCATGAGAAGTGAGCCCGATAGTTCAGGCCAAATACCAGAGCTCATACAGACTAGTCCGTCGTCTGCGTCAGTACTAGGGTACTCCCGCTCGAAGTGGGTTGCAGAGCACATCTGCGTCGAAGCGCACAATCGGACGAACATGCGCGGACGTATCGCTGTCGTCCGTGTGGGACAATTGGCTGGGGATTCCTCTACGGGTGTGTGGAACACGAAAGAGGCATGGCCGATGATGTTGAGTACGGCGCGGCTGATCGAATGTCTGCCTGATCTCGGAACCGAGCCACTCGACTGGCTGCCTGTGGATATCGCTGCAAAGGCTTTCTTGGAGATTGCCGAACTGGGTGAGGGGAACGGGAGTGAGGAAACTGTGCCTGTTTACCACGTGCTTAATCCAAACCAATCTCCGACTTGGAGTCAGACGCTGCAGTGGCTGAAGATGAGGGAGTCTTTTGACATTGTGGAGCCGCAAGAGTGGATCAAGAGACTCGAGAAGTGTGAGGGCAGTGAGCAATCTGCAATGAAACTGCTTGGTTTGTGGAAGGAGGCATATGGAAATGGGACTGGGGAGAATGCAAAGCGCCCCCTATTCTCTATTGAAGAGACGAAAGAGAAGGTGGATGTTTTGCGGAACGTGCAGCCGCTTGATGAGGGCTACGTGGGTAGGGTGTGGGATTGGATTCAGGCGAACGTTCGATAGACTACAGGATGCAAATCGTAGCGATAGGACAGGGGCTATAAGTATCCAGCATATCTGACCCAGCATGTTACTTTGGTACGTGTCGTCATCGCTCGTCTCTCAACAGGTCCACGTACAGTACACAATAAAGCCTGTGAAAGTCTCTGCCTAAGATCCATTGAGCAAGCGTCTCGTTTCTTCACAAAACCCTCATCTTGCCGATCTTCGGTGGAAATCGGATTCGTAGCGGAAGACGAATGCTACGCTTCGCTGACCGCATCGTCACTTCCGTGCTACTACCCAGCTCCATGTCGCGGTGAGCCATATTGATTGCTTCTGCATGGAGCTGAACAAACATGCTAGGCAGCGGACGAATTGGGCATGTTGTTGCGAAGGCTCAACATTGTCTGAAAATGACTCTTTCGGCTGCAGGAAGGACAACCCAATGGAGTGGTGTCAGATGCTCGATTCTTGCATCTTGATCAACTACAAGCAAGAGGAGTCGAATTTGCAGCACATGGGACAGATTGAGTCGAGTCTCCAGCAGATGGAGCGGGTGTCCTACAACTTACAAGACATGGTCGGAGCGGAATTCGAGACCTCCACCGGCGCCGACCTTGGCTTCCGAGAAAAACTCGGACCAAGCGATGCGGATACGAGACGCTCGTTCAGCCACGATCCCTTCTGCAGATTATCCGTGGCCTTGTGCATCCAATTATGTCGCGGCGAAGAGGCAGCCATCATCGAGTCCGTGATTGTAATCCTGCGACGGACGAATTTGTGATTGCGCGATGTTGGCAACGTATGATACACCATCACAAGGTGCAGCAAGAATTCGTGATCGATTAGCTCAAGAAAGCCCTACCCAGCTGGTGCCAGAGTACGACTTGAAGTATAGCCTGTATATCATCAATACGTTTTGTAAGGACTTCTTACGTATAAAAAGACTGTGAAAGATAGACACGCTATTGTTTTAGGTTGCAAACGTTGTCAAATAAAGTCGGTAACCATGGAGTGCTGTCTCCAGCGATCACGAACTTTTACCGTGCCTGGTGCCAACTTGTTGGATATCGGGCTCGTGTGCATGGTGCACCGATCTCTGCGTTCCCTCGTTGTGAGTCGTGACCGGCAATCCTGAACGATGTCTCCGAGAGCTCGGGCGCCACCGAAGCACTAAGAAGTCTTGTCCAGGCTTGAATCACGACCATCAACCATCACAGTTCTGCTTTCAACATCATCGAATTGGTTACCTAACTACTATTAACCACCGCACGTAGCCTAGCCCTGAGGTTTTCGAGCAAGAGCAGCCCGTCTGTGCCTGTGATTTGATGCGCATTTCGACAGTTGCAATGTGGATCTTCGCCAGGGCCTCGTGCGCAAGGAATCCGTGGAAGGCGTTTGTGGCTTGCAGCTGCCAGGCAACGAAATTCTGGCGCTCGCTTAGTGGCTACGGACGAAAAGTCTGGCCGGTCAAACGATGAAAGCGGAAAGGTCAATGTGTAAAAACCACTTCCTGAAAACATGCGACACGGCGATTTCGTATACGAATCACCGGTAGCCCGCATAAGGCAATCACTTGCGCGTGGAAAGCAGCCGCCTGCTCCTAATTCTACCGACTTTCACGGACGAAGGCTCGATAGCTCGAATCTCGGATTCTGTGTCACTGCACGTCGCTAACAGCCTCAGCCCTAAATCCGCTCTTCGACTCATACGCTTCTTTTCTGCCGGTACTTAAAGAAACGCCCCTCCCCTCAGGCATTGACCTTTCTTGAAGCACTTCATCGCCAAACATAGTCGTCACCAGTCACCACAAACAAACTCGCGTTACCGTACAAGCCAGCCTTGGCGTGCCTTACATCAAGCACATAAACAGCCACCCACAGCATAAATGAGCGACACAAACAACCACCTCAGACCATCCAGCATGGCCGACTCTGAGAAGACGGCTACGCATAGTCACCAACCCTCGATTCTTCAGCAGAAGGGCGTCGTTGAAACTGTCATGCCTTCAACTGCAGGATCGGTGAATGTTACTGACCCTGTCATCATTGTCAACGAGAAGAATATACCGGTAGAAGCCACATCGAAGCGCAACTCGCAAGCCAGCAGCGCATCAGCTTCAGAAGAGGATGTTGATTTCGATTACCCAAAGGGTTGGAAACTGGGCGCAATCACCATCGCTTTGTGCTTGTCCGTGTTCTGCATGGCATTGGTGAGTCCTGTCTATCCTCAAGAGTGAAATTAACACCTTGCTCACCAATATAGGACAACACAATCATCGCCACCGCCATTCCTCGCATCACGGATCAATTTGGAGCCTTGAACGACGTAGGCTGGTACGGCTCATCCTACCTGCTCACCACCTGCGCAACCCAACTCATCTACGGCAAATTCTACACCTTCTACTCTATCAAATGGGTCTACCTGACCGGACTCTTCATCTTTGAAGTCGGCTCTTTGATTTGTGGTGTCGCGCCCAACTCCGTGGCACTTATAATCGGGCGTGCTGTCGCTGGTGTTGGCGCCGCAGGAATCTTTTCCGGAGCCATCCTTATTATCGCCAACACTGTCCCTCTTCAGCAGCGCCCGACTTACATGGGACTTGTGGGAGGGATGTACGGGATTGCCTCAGTGGCTGGACCTCTGTAAGTGCCAATCCCACATTTGGGGATATCCAGCATGGACTAACAGCGCTTCAGCATGGGTGGAGCCTTCACCGATCACCTTACATGGCGCTGGTGCTTCTACATTAACCTTCCTTTCGGGGCTGTCACCGCTGCGTTCATCGTCCCGTTCCTGAATGTCAAGCGCCGTGGCAAGAAGATCGAAGCGACATGGAAGCAGCAGCTTCTGAAATTCGACCTCGAAGGCACCGCGCTCTTCCTACCCGCTATCATCTGCCTGCTGCTCGCTCTGCAGTGGGGAGGCAGCAAGTACGAGTGGAAGAGCGGACGTATTATCGCCCTCCTCGTCATCGCCGGTCTTCTCATCATTGGGTTCATCGCTATCCAGGTCTGGAAGCAGGAAGATGCCACCGTTCCACCTCGCGTATTCAAGAACCGCAACGTCTGGGGCAGTGCGTGGTTCATTTCGATGCTTGGTGCTGCTTTCTTCGTCATGGTGTACTACCTCCCGATCTGGTTCCAGGCAATTAAAGGTGTCTCCGCAACGAAGAGCGGAATCATGAACCTGCCGCTTATCCTAGGTCTCGTTATCGTGTCGATGCTGGGCGGTGTCGCGGTCACCGTCATCGGATACTACACACCATTCATCCTCGTCTCGAGCATTCTCATGGCCATCGGTGCCGGCTTGCTCTCCACATTCGAGACCGACTCCAACTCTCCACGCTGGATTGGCTACCAGTTCTTGTTCGGTGCTGGTGTCGGTTTCGGCATGCAGCAGCCTCTCATCGCTGTCCAGACTGCTCTCGAGGCCGCGGACGTGCCAATTGCCACTGCCATCATCATGTTTTCGCAAACACTTGGTGGCGCTCTGTTCATCAGCGTCGGTCAGAACATCTTCACCAATCAGCTTCTCAAGCACCTCAAGGACGTCGTGCCCGAGCTTGACACCAGCCTCGTCTTGCGCACCGGCGCTACCGAACTCAAAAACGCTATCCCAGAGCGTTTTCTCGCTGGCGTACTGAGTGCATACAATCTCGCACTCACGCAGACGTTCTACGTGTCCGTCGCTTGCGCTGCCATGTCCCTTATCGGCGCAGTTTTCATCGAGTTCAAGAGCATGAAGGGCAAGAAGGTCGTTATGCATGCCGCATAGGCGATTGAAAGTGTTTCAGCGCCTCCCGTGGATGGCTGTCAGAACTGTAATTCGACTTCGAGAGATACCCAGTATTTGTTTACATTATTCCCGTTTGGGAGCGCGAGCGTCAGCATAGTATTGTCAGCATGGGCGGCGTGGCATGGCGTTTGGAGGTGATTCATGGGTAATTCAGTGTGATAAGTTAGACTTACTAGAGGCATGTATGTTAGCCGCGCTGGCGAACGAATCTTCGCTCTTTTAGACAAAAGTCTCGATAGCAGAATATGTACATAATTCAGAGACGCGCAAGTATTCAGGGTATTGATTGTGATATTATTGCTCGTCTCTTTGCTTGTCCGTATTTGTGAACTAACCCTGGTGTTTCCTTGCAGCTTATGAGCGTGCAGTGTATACATGTTAGCAAACCGTCTGTCATAGATAAAGCCTTCTTTCCAGACATGAACCATCTCCTTTCGATCCACCACCATGGCGCAAACTTCGACTACAAGCAGCTCCCCCGCCGTTACTGCCGCGATCGACTCGTACCGATCCCTCCTCACAGTCCTCAAATATGAAGTCCTCAGACGCGTAGTCAGATACACTTTAATTGGCACCAAGCTCGACAACAGGCTTCTCAACCTCCGTAACGACGCTTCGTCATCCACAGCAGCAATCACCAGAGTCGAAGAAAGCGTTCATCCTAGTAGTTTCCTTGCGCACGTACACTAACACTCTCCAGACTGTGCCGTGGCCAGCAAGCAATGCTCGCTATCCTCCAGAGCACGCAAACCTGGCTCGGCACTCTCGAAGCGTCTTACCAGATTGACATCGCTGGCAAATCTGATACCGAAGTTATGCGCTTCGCTACTAGAGGGTGTCGATTGACTTCGATTGAGTTCTCTGCAAAGCTCCTGGAGGTGGCTGTGATAGGAAGGGATTCGGGTCTGGAGGTTCCTGGGTTGGCCGCCGAAATTGCGGCGAGAGAGGAGGAATTGAGGGAGATGAGGGATGGGGAGGCGGAGTTTGAGAGAGGCTTGGTGGAGAAGTTTGGGGTGGAAGGATGGGGCTGTGCGGTGAGTGGAGAGGAGAAGTTGAGTTGGTTCGCTTGTTTGGTCCATTTGTAGGCAGTCATTGAGCTCACAGAGGACTGGTTCGGGTCCCATCAAGGTTTTGTCTTGGTTTACGCGATGTATCGAACACTCACGGCGTGATCAGTATCCAATGAACCGACATAACACAAATGTGCTACTCTCGAATCACAGCGGTATGGTTTAGATTGTCGGGATGAGGAAGTCGGGCTTGATTTTTGATTTCGATAGCGAGCTGTGAACATAGACGGTCCATTGTGTTGCTTGATCTGTGCATGTTTTTATGAGACAAGCGAACTGCAAGCAGCTCGTGGTATTCTTGGGGCTTGTGAGCAAGCAGTTTGGGCGCTTTGGCGAATCCTCCCCCATACATAAACTCCTCTATACGTCCTCACCATACGGTCACTCACATCCTGTATCACCCACCATGTCTGATCCACCCCTCGACCCCACCATCGCTGCCGCAATCAACATCTACGCCGAGACCGTCACCAAAGTCAAAGAATCAATCGAAAACCAAGACAGAATACTTCACCGGAGTCCTAGACACCTACAGAAAAGCTCTCTTCCAACTCAAATCCGACACCACGCCTTTGTCCAACGACACAGAGATCCGAAAAGTAAGAGTCGCGAAGATCGACATAGTCAACAAGTAAGTAGCCTTCACCACTGGCCCTCACATACTTACATTGTCAGACAAGTACTCGGCACGCAGGATATTATGCTCAAAATAAGCAACGACGTGAAATAGGCCGATACACTGCAGGCTGCCTTTGAAGCGGATGTTAAGAGTATCTTGAGGCGTTGATCTTTGCGCCGGCTGCGGTGTTGGCGCTGAGTAAGGAGAATCTTAGGAGGGAGGTTGAGGTGAATAGGATGGCGGGTGAAGTTGGGGTTGATGGGGCGGCGGGGTGGGTGGTGGAGTTGGAGAGGAAGTTGGAGGCGCTTGGATAGGTGGGAGTGGCTGTGCGATGAGGCATTTGTGGTGGATGGTTGTAAGTGTACCGTAGTTGTGTTCCTCGAAATTTCTTTTGTCCAAAAGCTCAGCGTTTCCACAACACGACATCCTGCAAAACATCGCCCAGATGAAACGCCTGAAATTCCTGTTGCGGAAAATCGCTTTCGCGTTTCCGGCATCGCGCAAGAAACACACGGTAGCCATCATTCCACCGCATCGCCCGACACCAACTGATACCGTGCCGCGCCCCAAGAGGACAGGATTCTTCGACCTACCTGCAGGTGAGAATAAACACCCTGGTATCCCAAACAATCTTACCGCTAAATCCATACACTACAGAACTCCGGATCCAGATCTATAAAGAAGCCGGAGAGTTTGGAGGGCAGCCCACGTTCGACATGGCCATTACTATGCTGTCCACGTGCCGTCAAATTCGAGCCGAGTACATGCCGCTCTGGTTCCCACTTACGAAGAGGTTTCTTTCGTTGAGCCGCATAACGAAATTTCTCGACGTGTTTTCGCCAGCTTTGATAAACGGACAGCATGCGTTCGCTATTCGCGTCGAGCTGAATGAAGAAAGAGTACCGTATGGCAATCCTGTCATCGACATGCAGCGATTATTCAGCCTCCTCCTCACGCTTCCACGTGTTGAAGTCATCTTTGACGGAGATGGGACGTACGATGGCGAGGCTAGTGATTTGACCAAGGTACTGGAGCTATTCAGAAAGGACAGGTCGAGCTGGGGAGATTGGATTTCTGGTTTCGAATCGGTAAGAGCCCAAGTGTCTTCTTTGTGCTTGCGATCAGTATGTAAGCTAATTTGGTGTCTACGATCCCCAGATCAAGCTCAGGACTTCGACTTGGTTGGATCCAGAACAATTTGAAGAATCAGAGCCACCCTCTACAGGAAGCTGGCGCCCCATACCGAGCATGCCCCCCACATCGGGCTTGCCATGGGGAATTGGACAGCCTCCTCGGTACGAAGACCGAGGCCACTCGCAAACGCCCTGGTCAATGAAATTTGTGAGGAAGCCGGAAGACGAGGACCAAGTAGAACGTACAGCACGACTCCGGGAGTTTCTGCAAACTGCGGATGATCTGAACAGCATTCAGTGGATGATGGGGCAATCAGAAGTTCGGAACGTGGAGATTTGTGTAAACTCCAAGAGGCTTGAACGACTTTCTGTGGACGACGGCGTATCTTGTTGGAATATCTGCGTTGCGAGGCTCAAAAGTAGCTGGCTGTGTCGATACCTGAGGACAGAGCGGCCTTTACTGTCGTGAATCATCGGAGGACATGATACGGATGATGGTCCAATATAGATCATCGAAGAAGTGAATTGCTTTCACTTATGCTCTAAAGATTTTGTGGCATCATGAGATCGACTGGGCACGTTCGAACGAGATGGTGTTGACTTTGGAAGGATGTGGTGGTCTCTTGCGAAGGTGGACTTGTCGATCACTAGCGCGATATCAGTTGCTTGGCTTGACCAGACAGGCATCAGAGCTCCGCGTCAACGACGGAGTGCAGCTCCACCATCACCAACAGCAATCAGACTGCACCACCTTCACCTCACAACCCCACTATTCACACCCAGCTCCGCCAACCGAAACCAAGTCTACCTGAAGCTCTACAACCTCCAAAATGGCTGCCATCTTCTCCGGTGCGCCTCCGCAGGGCGGCCCAGGCTACTCGTTCAAGCAAACCCCCACAAATGCTCCCTCAGGCGAGCGGCAACATGGCTTCTACCCGTATGCCAGCTTCCTATCTTCCTCCATGTTACAAACTAATACCTCCCAGCTACTCCGACAACGGCGGCTCAACGCTGGGCATCTCAGGCGCCGACTTCGCCATCCTCGCGGGCGACACACGATCCACATCCGGCTACAACATCAACACACGATACGCACCCAAGCTCTTCAAGATCGGCGGCGAGGGCCCGGACAACAAGGGCGCGAGGATAGTGCTCTCCGTTGTCGGCTTCGCAGCAGACGGCGACGCGCTGAAGGAGCGCCTCGACACCATTGTCAAGATGTACAAGTACCAGCACGGCAAGCCCATGTCCGTCTCCGCATGCGCCCAGCGCCTCAGCCACATCCTCTACAACAAGCGATTCTTCCCGTACTACGTGCACGCCATCCTGGGCGGTCTGGACGAGGAGGGCAAGGGCGCGCTATACTCGTACGACCCGGTCGGCAGCTACGAGCGGGAGCAGTGCAGGGCGGCTGGTGCGGCGGCGTCGCTCATCATGCCGTTCTTGGACAACCAGGTCAACTTCAAGAACATGTACGAGCCGGGCAGCGGAACGGGACACGACCTGCAGCAGAAGAAGGTGGAGCCGCTGTCGCAGGGCCATGTCGAGGATCTGGTGAGGGATGCGTTCACGAGTGCGGTGGAGAGGCATATCGAGGTTGGTGATGGGCTGCAGATGATGATCATGACGAAGGACGGCATAGCGGAGACGTTCACGCCGCTGAAGAAGGACTGAGCTTGGCGGTGAGGCGAGTGTGGAGTGATGGCGACATGAGCATGCATAACGAACAAAGCTATAGATCTTCATAGGAAGCACGAACGGCGTGAGCACTTATTCACGTTTTTCTGTCTGCAATTCCAAGTCTCAGAAGTGATTTATGTTACATCACATTATTGCCGTGCTGATTTCTCTTCCCCTCGCATGCCGTTTTTGTTCCTACCATGCCATAATTGTGAATTGGTCAACGCAGTCCTGAAATCCTAAGCGCTAGCAGAAGAAAAAGGCGCGATGGCTGCTACCATTCACTCCTCCGGAATCTTCCATCCATCCATCTACTACTAAACTTCGAATGACCCCACGAAGCAAGAAAGTAATAAAGTTATTCATACGCCGGTAAATCCACCGCACTCCTCGCCCCATCCCTACTCCCCAGACTAAACCTCACGCTCCTCGCATACCCCGCCAGCAACGCATCCGTCTCCGTCCTATCACTCCCATACACCTCCCTCAGCCTCTTCCTGCCCTGACCACTTAACCAACACATCTCGCCGCCTTTGCCCAGGCGCTTACACATTTCTCGGCTGAAGTCGACTGCGTGTCGGACTTCTTTGCGGTCGGGCGCTTTGGCCTTGAGTGTTATGGCGATGTATTCGCGGAGGTTGAGGAATGCGGCGATGGCGAGGGGGGAGGTGGGTTGTGTTGCTGGGGAGGGGAAGGAAGGGAGGGTGGATGTTGGGGATTTGGTGTGCTGTGTGAGTGCGGTTGAGGACGCGGCGTCGATGTACGATAGGGGGTATTTCTGCGTTGCGTCGTAGAGTTGGAGTGCGGACTCGAGACACGCTGAGAATGCGGGCCATGTTTGTGCTGATGATGAAGGCGGTAGCTGTTTGAGGGTGTGTAGGTGTGCGGCGGCCCATTGGCGGACGGGGTCGAGTGTCATGTTGGGCTGTGGTTGGCGCGCGACGAGGAATCGCCGGATCGTGAGGTGCGTGTACGAGACTTTGAGGTACTGGTGTAGCGTGTCGTTGTCGTCGTGCTCGGGTGGCGAGGTGTCGAAGATGCTGATGAGGGATGTGCACTGTCGTGTTGTGAGGTCCTGCATATCTTCGATGTACTTTGTGATATCTTTCGTTTTGAGCGGCTTGGCGTTTGTTGCTTTTATGTCGGCTTTGAGGGCGAGGGATAGAGGTATGATATCTGGACTTGCGTGCTCGTGTGATTCCAGTAGCGTCGTGATACCCCATAGTTGCTCTGCGTCTTCATCTGCCAGCGTCTCGACGATGACTTCGAGCAAATCGTCGAGCGTGTGCGGCAACTCTCCTGCGCGGAACCGTAGCTTCGTGAAGTCGTCGACCTCTGTTGCTTTCTGCAGTATGTACCGCGTCGCGAGTTTCGCCCAGAGATAGACGCCGTCTGCTTTCTCAGCGAGTGTGTTGACGACGTTCATTTCCTCCACGTTATCCGATTTCCGCCTCATGGCCTTCAGTCCTTCCCACTCATCGAATGTACGCAGAATATGTGCTTGGCTGTCCCGCCGTGTCCAGTCGTCCAATGTGAGTTTCGGGCGGTCGTGAAATACTTCGGTGTATGGAGATGAGTCCCAGGCTGAGACAATCATCTTGACGTTTTCTCGTTTCGCCGTCGCGAGGATAAGATCGACTACATCGCCAGCATACTCGTCCGTCTCGGTCAGTCCGTCCACCTCGTCCAGGCCGTCAATCATGAAGAGGAACTTCTTTTCTGTGTCGGCAACCATCTTCTCGAATGCCCTCCTCAGCTCTTTGAACTTGAAGTCATGTAGGCCGCCTCCGTAGCTCTTAAAACATTCCCACCTCTCGGAGAACAGCTCCCTCAAGATCCCTTCTCCTTGTTCCAACGGCCCGAATATCATATCCTGCAAACTCTCATACAAGATCGTTCTCAACAGCCCCACTGCCGACTTTTGCATCTTGCTCCCCGAATTCCAATACATGTACGCCGCCGTAATACCCGGTGCACTTCCAGACCATGCCTCTAGATACTCAAACACCTGCGCATTGCGAAAGATATGTTTCATCAACACAGACTTCCCGCTGCCAGGCCGCCCCGTGAGCCAGAACAAGTGCTCACCCCTCGTGTTAGACAAGAAATCCAAAAAGCCACCCTCGTCCTGCATCCGCTCGTCGTTGAAAAGCCACAGCATACTTCCCTCTGCCGGACTCGCAACCGCATGTAACCGCTCGTCAATCTCGTCGAAATGCAATAACTTGAACACCTGCTCGCCAAAATACGCCTCGTTCTCCGCAACGATGAGCGCATCCACAATCTTCGCAAAGTCCTCGATGTTCTTCTTCTTGCTCGGTCGCCAGTCGTTCGTATGTATCGCATCGAGCGCAGTATTTTGCCACTTCTCCCAGTGCCGCAACGGCGAATCCGACGTATCCTGCGAATACACCGGGAGTCCCGTCTCAACCGAATGATCAAGATACTGCCGCAGCGCAAGCAGCAACGAAGTATCCACCTCCCGTCTCAGCGCGCGCAGTTTCTTCTTCGTATTCGTAACGTCCTTTTTCTTCCACGTGCCATTCAGCAGCGCATCCCTCGCCGTAAGCCAAATCTTCTGCTCCGGATGGCCCTTTCCCTGCGCCGCAATAAGCGCATCGCGCAAATCCTCAACTATCTCTCTAACCTGCTCGCTGTGCTTGAGCAATTGCTGCGCCGCCTCGCTCAGTTTCGCAGCCCCTTTCTTTTGCCCTGACTTCTCATCTTGAAGTTTCTTCAATTCGCTTTGGTCAATCAGATCCGTCAACCTCCAAAGATTATCGATAATGTCCTGCAGCACCGCCGAATTACCATCCTCGGGTGCTATGGCTGCTTCGTCGTCGTCGCTGTCGCCCGGCGGCTGGCGATATATCCCGTGATCCTTGCGCAGCGTGTTGATGCCAAAGTCCACGACCTGGACTAGCGCAGACGCAAGCCCTACTGCAGGGATCGGTTTCGCGCCCATTGTGCGCCCTGAAATGCGCCTCTGCTAAAGCGCCATAAACTGTGTAGACAATCCGGCGCTCTGGAAACGGGAATGTAAGACGGTTTTTGCTCGTGGTGTTTGCCGCGCCAATAGGGGGACGCACGTGGTTTGCATGGCGGTCGGTGTCATGTCTAGCTTAGCGCGGTCCAAATTTGGTGTGTTCGAAATGAACTTGGCGCGTGCTGTTTAATTTACGAGTTCATCTCACGATGTGGGACGGCATGGATCAAGCATGTGTCGCTTTTGGGAATTACTCAGTCACGATAATAGTGTCGCTCGATTTCATACACTAAAAACTATGCAATTGCTACGAGGCCACAGTAGTGCCCATGCTACGAAAGAAGGACGCGCTCGCCTACGATACGATAACGCTCAAAGAAAAGTAGACGCAAGAAAAACCAGTACATGGCGGGTATCTCGAGAAGAGAGTGGTTCCGTGTATATCCTCCCCACAGCATACGCGAGCAAGCAATGAAGACCAAAAAACGACACGCCAGAATCAAAACAGTCGCCGAAGCCGCTGCTAGCTCTTCGCTGTAGGAGCCATCGCATCTTCCGCCTTCCACATGGCAGGATGCAGACCACTTCCATCCTTGTTCTGCCCAGCTTCTTCTCCCAGTTGTGCAACGTTCGCATCATCCTCCTTGGGAGGATGGTTCTCTCCTCTCCAGCCTTCATGATTGTTCGACGGTCGATTGTTCATCAGATGTGACTTTGCATGGTCGGCCTTGTGGTTGGCTTCTTTTTGAACCTGGTGGCGGAAGTGAGTCGCCGGTAATGCGCTACCTGCCTCCAGTCTGTCCAAATTCTCCACATCACTACTACTCATGCTGCTACTCCTGCTCAATTGCGTGTACACAATGTGGTCGCCCTCCTTCTTCTTGCGTTCTCGTTGCTCGTCCTTCATGTGGCTCATCTTCTCAGCGTCGCCCTGGCAGTCCAGCGTCTTAACGTGGAGGCCTGGGAAATTCGACTGGAAGAATTCCTTCAGTTGTGGGAGCAGCTTGGCATTAGGGCGGTAAGTGCCAGAGTCGTTGTCGATGATAAGCTCATAGTAGCTGGGATCTTTGTTGGTGGGCTCTTCCTTTGGTGGACCGCCGGCGATGTCGTTGGGTGGATGGCTCTTGTTGTTACCTCCGTCCTCCGGTGGTGCGTTTCGTGGATGCTTAAGGCGACGAATGAAGAACTCGCCGGAGAAGGCGACGTATGCTGCAACATCGCTATGCATAGTGTGCTTGGACAACATGTCGATACCGAACTCCTTGCCAGTCTCCGTGAAGCGGAAGAGCCCATCTAGTGCGAGAACATAGGTGAAGATGCGACCACCCTGATCGAAATGTACCAGCTCCAGGAATTTTTGTGTAAAGTCTTTCGATGGCTCTTGGAACACCTTGAACTCGGTTGCGTGGTCAAAGTTGTACACACGCGCGTGTTGGTGGTGTAACGCTTTCGACAGAATGAACCCTCGTATGCCCTTCGCAGTAAACATGGACTTGACAAAAGGCTTGAACTCGACGTAGCGGTGATACATCTCTTCGGGAACGGGTCCTCGTAATTGCATCTGGTTGGACTGAAAGTTGTACTTCTCAGGCTTCGGCCTGCCCGTCCTCTTGGAAACCTCGCCAGGCTCATTGGGCTCCTTCTGGCCCAAAAGACGCCCAAGAAGCGGCGAGTAATGCCGTATCCAGAACTGAGGCCCTATTGTGTATGCACGTCCACCGTTCTCATCTTGAGACCTGCCCAGAACCTCAACACTGACGTTCAAGGTACCGTTCATGTGCTCGACCTTCCGGAAACACACAGCCACGGCGCGAAGAAGGAAAGCGCGCTTGCTGACCATGCGCTTTCGGATGGGAAATGTTTCGTTCTTTATGCCTGTCCATTTTTCACTGACGGTATTCGATATGACGTGGACGTTGCCAAGACGGTCGTCGTGGTCTGCGGGGTCTTCGTCGTAGATGCGGCATTTGAGCTTGAAGCCCGAGGCTGGCACATTCGCGACGATCCACTCACAGTCCCATACTGGATTGGTGTTTTGTCGTACCGTCGGTGTGCGCAACGTCAGCGGCGGGTCTTCGTTGTGGCGCGTGGGCAAGCCAGTGTCGAGCTGTGCCACGATGAAGGGATCGGCGGAGAGGGTGTTGATGTCAGCGAGAGGTAGGTTGTCGGCGCGGTGGAAGGTGAACTTGACTGTATAGCCAGGCGGTGCGCGTGGTATGGGCGTGTCGTCGAAGCCTCCCTCGGGGTCCTTGCTGGACTTCTTGCTGCCACCCGTGTTCGTCTTCTGTGGCTTTGGCGGCGCATCCGATGCGCCATCACCGCCCACGGATTTTTCCTGCGAGGCCGGCGCATGGAAGTTCTGCATGGCTGTTGGCTCCGAACCCTTCTCCTCTGCCATGATCGTGAAGTTTGTCGGCGGATAAGTCCGGGAGGCGGGTTGATTGCGCCGGGCGACTCGGAGGGTATGCGTCAGCGCCGCAGACTGCAAGAACCCAAAACAGCGAAATTAAGAGTACGTAATGTCGAGATTATGTTTCGCAAGACCATGAAGAGTGTGTTCCTGATATCGGCACATGCATAGAAGTAGAGGAGGTGGTGGAATCGCACGGCTGGGAACAAGCTGCATGCAGCTGCTGCGCTCTGGAAGGCGGGCGCGGAGCTGCACGGCCACCATGCACAAGCTTTCTTGCCAATGCTTTCAAGCTTTCGGGCGCTTTTTTTTGGTTTGATACTAAACGAGCGATGGCCGGCTTCTGATGACATGTCTTATTGGCTGTGAGATACATTGTTACACGCGTATTACTCCCCGTGCCGTGCAAATGCCTCAACCCTGCCTTGGAAAACCTCGTGTGAACGAGAGCCTACATTTGACGTCACAATATGGCATCAACGCCTCGTAGATCTGTGGAAGAAACTGAGTCCACCAAATGCATCTCGGACAAGCGGCACTTTTCGTCTTTGCATGACCTCTGCATCGCCAAGTTGTGGCGTCACGGGCCTCTGTGGCTTACGCGTCTCTGTGGCTTACGCGTCCTTTCTTGCTCTGCTCAAGAACTGATCTAATCTGACGTACGCACATGTGGTGAATTGTCGTGATGTCGTTACTGTCACATGTCTTTCTAGCTTACCACTGTAGAAATGGCCGAATTTAGAGTTTGACGAGCAACAAGTCCGACGTGTTATCCACTGCCTAAAAGCAGCTACTGTACGAGCGTTAGGAGTGGGCTAGCACTAAGAGTTGACAGTGGGGCGACCAAAACATCGGCCGTGAGTCTTTACAAACTACAACGGTCTGCCAAACTTCACCATGCCCAAGCTTGATACAACTCTGCGTACTTCTTTAACACGTGGATCCTGGACTCGGTCAGCCTGCAGAGCACCGGTGGCACTCGGCGGAGTTTGGTCACAAGAATGACTTCGTCAACAGCGTTGTTGAGGTCGGAATGGCCCTTCCACCTTTCGCTCGACCACGAGGGATGCATACCCAGAGAAACCACAACGCTCGTTCAATTCGCCCCAAAATCAATGTCAATCTGGCCAAACGTAACCTTGAAATGTACTTCCTACTCAACAACTGTCTCCTCATCGTATATCTACCAATAGCTGTAGACTTCATCGTTGTTCCTTTAGCCTGAAGCTATCTTCGAGTGAGCGCTTATCCGGGGAGATCGAGAAGCACTTGATATCTCGTACGGTTCCGAGGTGATGAGTAAAGGCGAAATGCATGTAGCCCGGACAACGAACAACGTGCCAACACCTGGATCCCCTCACAGTTTCGGTATCGAAGCAATCACTTTTCCAAAATTGATCGCAGTCTTGTTCACCTCAAGGACACAACGCGCATTTCCTTCGTCTTAGTCCGCTGCACAGCCAGGGTCCCAAGATAGGCCTTCACTTTAAGTTTTCGTTACATACGTCAAGTCGCCACACGTGAAGCGGCGTGGATACGGCAAGTACTCTCGCCGGCTGTTTCGCCTCAGGATCGTAGGGCGTGCAAACCAAGAAGAGGCTGGACATACACGTCGTGAATTCACATGTCTCTAGGTACAAGCGAGAATGTCGAGGAGCGAGCGAGATGGAGAAAAGTAAAGCATGCTTTGCGATCACGTAGCTTTTGGGTTGATGACTGCTCGCCTCCAGAGTCCTAACAATCTTTTCAAAGGATCTTTTGCCGCGTGATGACCGCGTTTGCAACCTCGGCGTGTATGTAATGGCGTGGCCAACGGCTTAGCTTGACAAAGGAATCGAGCTGCGCCTGTTGCCCGGCGCATCAGCTCTATTATGTCTTCTAACGGCATCATGTCTTCAAACGTACCACTTCAAGACGAGCCAATGCCTCGAGATGAAGAACCGCCACGAGACGAGCCATCTCCCCAAGGTTCATCACAAGCGGAGTTTGGTGTAGTCATGTTGTCAGTAGTACATTCATTCATGTCTATCATGTGGCCTTGAGGCATTGCACGTTCATTGCCATGTCATCACCGCTCTTCAAACTCTCGCACCTCACACGGTCTGCGTGCCGTACCCCTTGATCCTGTCCGCAAACGCCCAGCTCTGGTTCTCCAACTTGACGCTCTCGTCCAGAGTGACACCATCCTTCGTGATGACGGCGATCGAGTACACGTCCATGCTCCTCGCGTCCCTGTAGAACAACACCTTCATGCACTCCTTGATCTTGTCGACAGCCTGCTCCTTGGTTACGTTCTCCACCGCCCGCTCATCGGGCAGTATTGTCCGCAGAATGGGCTGAGCCAGATGTGCGCCGAAGCCGGTGGCCAACGAGGGTGACGAGAAGGTAGTGCCGAGGAGGTCTGCGCTCGCGAGGAAGGGCTTCTGGTCGCCGTCCATGCCGGCGATGAGCAGGTGGTTCCACAGCGGGTCGAACTTGGATCGGCGGCTGTACATGACCTTGGCGAGGTACGTGTGGAGGTTCTTTGCGTTGAGCGAGTTTTCGGCCGACGAGTAATTCTCACGGATGTCGAGCGAGTTGAGCAGGCGGTCGAGGTACTGCATGTCCGACACGTCGCCACCGAAGCCCACGACTACCTCGTCGTTGAACTTCCGCAGGCGCTTGACGTCGGTGAAGCGCGCGAGCGATCCGTATGATGCTGTGAGCCGTATGAGCACAATAGTTCCTTTCTACTACAGGTAGAGACATACCCAAATTATCTGCCGCAATGACCACGCCATCCTTGAACTTCGCCGCCAGTACTGAGGTGCCCGTCACAATAGGGCTCTGTGTGTGCTGGTTCGGGCCGGCGGCCTGGAAGTGCGAGGGGTCGTATGCGCCATAGACGTCGTCTCTCGGCTGTCATGTGTTAGTGAGTACTCTATGTATGTTTGGTGTGGTGGTGAAGGCGTACACGGCCCCACGCTTGCGGGAGGTGGTTCATGATGAGGCTGGTTGTGTGCTTGTGAGTTATAGAGTGGTTGCTGGAGTTGGAAGCGTGTCAGAGCGGAGGAGGAGCCGTGTTGGTGAAGTTGACGTTGGTGATTGCGGGCCAGGCAGCTCGTGGTTACGACGAAGCTCAAGCTACCCGTACGATAGCGCCAAGCAAATAGTCCAAGCTCTCTTTACAACATCAACTTCACGACCACTCCCAGAACCTCAATTCACCCCAAAATGCTCGGAATCAATTACGAGAGTAGCGACGACGAGGACGCGATCCCACCAAACAAGGCAGATGTAAGTCGCGGAGATGTGCCGGAAAGACCAAGATAGCTACTAATATTGAGTTGACGAACATCCTCACCAAAGACGCGCCTGCGCCGGAACCTCTCTCAGCGCCTGTACCACTCGAACAGCCCGCAACGTCCACTGGCCCGGTCAATAGCCCTTCACAAGGTCCAACTGTGGCCCCACCGCCCCCAGACGAAGATGCAGACAACGACGCACCTCCAGGCTCTCCATACACGTCCAGTCGCGCGCTGATACAGAACCTCACGCTACCCACCGTACCCAACTTCGACATACCGCCTTCACCACCAGGCTCGCCGCCACTAAAAGCCACGAAGAAGTTTGCGCAGTTCTTGGAGTTGAAGTCGAAGGGCCAGCACTTCAACCAGCGACTAGAGGCCTCGTCAGTCCTGCGAGATCCAGGCCACCTGCCAAGACTAATGGACTTTGCTGGCATCAGCGAGGAGGAGCAGTATGCGTCATCGTTGTCAGAAGATGCCGCGGTACCTACAGCGTTTCCGCCATGGGCGTACGCGGAGGAGCTCAGGGCATCGCAGAAGCAGATCCTCAAGGCGAAGGAGCAATCAAAGTCAAAAGGTCCACGCGAGTTCGTGTCGGCGGCAAAGTCCGGAGACACGAGTGGCTCTGGCCCATTGGCGTCAAGCGCGAAGGAGAGTGGGAAGCGGAAAGAGCTAGAGCACAGGAGTCGGGACAGCTCAGCGTCCAGAAGCAAGCGGAGAAGCGCGTCACGGTCACCCAAGAGGCGGCGATGACAGCGTGGAGGACTACTGCTATGAACAACTACATCAATAAGTATCGTCAGCGATGAACTTAAACAAGTACACCCAGGTCTAGACTCAAAATCAATATTTCTCACACCCCCTTCCCCAAATCCTGCACTCCCATCCCCCACCTCGCCAATACCTCCATCCCCCACACCAGCTCCCTCTCCAACAACTCCACCACCACCTCTTTCAACCCTTACCACTTCCAACTACTCTCCCTTTCCCAAAAGTAATCCGCAACATCCAACTCGTGATCCAGCACCGTATCCACAAAATGTTTCCTCGCCTCCTCAATCATCTTGGTGTGAATGCTCTTGTAATTCCTCACCTTCTTTGGTTGCGCATCTACACGGCTCTAGAGCGACAGAAGTGAGAAAGTTAGTGTCAGTCTTGTATGCAGGGCGTGCGTCAAAGCTTACCTGGTATGCAGTCTGGCAACTGGTGATGTCGGATATGGTGGTGTCGAGAAGTTTGAGAAGTTCGGGCTCTTGGGGGCAGTTCGCGTGCTGGGATTGGTAGCTTGATAGGGCGGATTGCATGGCGGCGAGGAGTAGGGCTGTTGTGTTGGCGGAGAGGATGGGGCTGATGGAGAGGGTGGGTGGGGAGGACATAGTCGTGACTTGGTGAGTGCGTAAAGTCGAGAATGACCTGTATAGAGAGTTCACTTCCCTGGTTCCTGTCGAAAGGTGGTGGCAGTGGTTCGTCTCGCGAGTTGAGGTCGGGGAGGGAGTCGTGATTGTGGGTTTCTTGCCTGGCATCTTTTTGCTATGAAATATTTGAGCGCGCAGGCTAGCTTACGGGTAGCAGCAAACGCTTCGTCGCGTTGACACTTTCACTGAATTGCGATTTGACGTAATGTAGCATGAGGATGGCTAATAGTCGCTCAAGGTACCAAGAACAGCACATCTTTGGATATGGCTTCTCTATCTGGGCAGGTTAATTGTGGATTACTGGCAGAGGTATGTGAAATGATTGCAAAAGGGAATTATCTGGGTTTGGTCGCTGTTGTTCAGTCCTTGATATGTCGTATCACTGAGCTTGTAATCGATCTAAAGGATCTAGACTTTATAAGTGAATGAGAGAAAAGCTCTGGGCATGGAACTCATTCCGTTACGGCATCCTACTCCTGCATGCTGCCAAAAACTCACGAGCACGAACAAACCCTACGCAAACCATGTCAGCAAAACCCCATCACATTTCCGTAACCACAACCTCCCTCTTCGCCAACTCTCCCTGCTCATCCACATACCCCTCCCACAACCTTACACCCGTATCCCCCTCCACCTTTACCCTCTTCGCCCTCACCCTATCCAGAAGCACCCTCGCACTCGGCCTGTTCTCAACCTCCAACTCAAGACACCCCGCCAGCACCTCGGTAAGTTCTTTCGAATACCCTTTCCCTGCAGGCCTGTTTGCAAACTCATCCCTATACCCCCTCGGCTGCATAGTAATACGAGACAGCGCCACGATGACAAGTCCATCCTGACTAACATCCTCCCTGAGATCTCCCTCTCCAGGACCCGTCACGGTTCCGCCACGCAGCCTGAAGTGCCACTGCTGCCTTAGCGCAGGAACGTTCTTAGTCGCGTAGTCCTCGCGCGTGACAGCGGACCCGAAGTCTGCTAGCTGGACGCGCGGGTATCCAGAACTGTTATCCGAGTCGTGTGCTAGCAGGATATTAGCGTGCCATATATCGCGGTGCAACACCGGATCCCAACCTTCGACCTCCACGCCTTCATCGTTTCCGTGCTCAAGATACACGAGTGCCTGCGCCAGCGCTTCGGAAAACATGCCACACAAACGCCTCTGGCAAATCAACTGGACTCGTCCTATACGTCGTAATCAGCGCCAATAGACTCCCGAACTCGCAGAAATTAGTCACCAGGCCCGCGCGATGTGAGGAAATAGTGGTGTCGACGTAGTAATCCGCGAAATCGATGATGTGCGCGGAGTTGTGGAGCTGTCTTGTCAGCGAGATTGCTCGTAGAGCGGTAGGGATGTCGTCTGGGAGGAATAACTTTAGGGCGTAAATGGATTGGTGGGACTGGAGTAGATTTATGCCGTCGTTTGCGCCGCCTGTAGATGGATGCGGAGGAGGGGACGAGGGGGCAGAGCCAGTGGTATTTGGCGTGGATGGCGGAGAGGGGTCGTTCGATGGGGAGTGGCATGGTGTTGGGTGGGGAGTTAAAGCTCGTGTGGTGGAGAGATGTTGTGGCGTTGTGAGGCTGGAGAGTTACTGTTAGTTACTTGTTTTTGGCTGTTTTGTACCGTGAAGTTAAAGAGTTGGTGCTGACTTAGTGTTTGCTTGAGGTGGAGTGTTGGTCGTCAATTTATATACCTCTCCAGAGCGGCTGCGAGAGTCGACAATAGCTGCACGTAGCGCAGTCTATTCTCAAAACCACGGTCCGTCCTATTGTCCTCACTATTGTGTTAGTGCAAGGCGCATAAGCCTTGAAGTTGACGCTTTGCTGTTGACGATTTAGGCAGTAATCGTACGTGGTCGCGTGGATATAGTGACATGCTGTTCTCCTACTGTTTTGACAGTTTGTGCGACTGTGTCGCCTGCCTCTCATACCTGGCTGCTTCGATATCGTGACCGACGTGTAGATCGCGACTACAGGTAGTGTGGTAACTCATGTGATATCGTCGTGATTTAAGTTGAGTGTTCTGGTCGAAGAACGTGACCCCACCCACCGCAGTGCTTGGAGTCGAGGCCGTCAATGACGTGACGTTACACTATAGATATCTGAACCAATTGATATACCTTATACCATCTTTTTCACGACGGGGACCGGTAGTTTACGCCTCCTGACTGCCTGCGTGTAGATCGAAAGGGCACTTGCCACATCGGTTGCAGACGTCGTGCGTAGATTGAGAGTGTTCTGAGCGGCGCGGCTCATATACTTTGCGTCGAAGAACTCATATGCATGTGTTGTTGGATTAGATGAATAGCAATATGTGCCATGAAAGATGCAATTGATGTTGCTCGAACAGTGCCAGGCCAGCTGTGAGCCTCGCTTGCGACCCGAATTCTTCTCAGTGTCAACGATACAAAGGCCTGTAATATCTCTTTTGTCTTTTCAGCACGCCAAACGAGACGCATCTTCCTCTTTCGTCAGAAAACCTCCCTTACCGGCTGCATTTAGACGCGGAGGTGCATAGGCTAATTGCACACCCACGTTCAATAACCTCCGTGGAATCATACTATAGGAGTTTTAAGGTGCTGTGTCGGCAGGTACCCAGTATGCATATAAAATGTCCGCTAGTGGCAGAATGTCATTGCTTGGGCCCTGGGCCGATTTGAATGTCGCGAGGTCGAGCTGTCATTGGGAGACAGTCGATTGAGGCTCGTATAATGCTGCTCAGCCTTACACGCAGCTTGTTTCTAGAATGAATGCTTCTTAGAAATGGCGGAGAATTGTTTCCGAGACGTGGGGTGGGACGGGCGCATGTCGATGGTATATATTCTGTTACGCGATCTTGCTCATGTGGTGTTCAGTCAACATCCAACATCATCTTCGTCGTGCGTTCGCTGACGGGAGTATTCTTTGGCATGCTTCTGGCTACCCTGGCCGCAGCTTTGCCGGCTGCTGCTGCGGTCGTGCCCCCTTCTGGTGGTGTAAAGGTGTCAATCAATGTCGGCATTGAAGGCAGTGGATGTAAGCCAGAAGATGCTGCTGTATCCATCGCATCAGACAACTCGGCCATGACGATCATTTTCGACCACTTCGAAGCTGCAGATGGCTCAAAAGCCGGTACAGCGAAGAGCCGTGCTTTCTGCAGAGTAACGATCAGCATCAACTCTCCGGGATACGCCTTCGACATCACTTCAGCCGACTTTCGGGGGTATGTTGGCATTGACAAAGGCGTAGAGGCGAGCCTCGTTAGCAGATGGAAATGGGTCGATCAGACTGGAGCCGACATGAAAGGAAAGGTGAGGAAACGCTGTTCCTGGATTCAACCGCTATGCTCATGTGCGATATAGGACAATATTCAAAAGACGCTCCAGGGCCCATTCCGAAATGATGTCCTTCTTCACAAGGACGGAGAAATATCTGACGGCGAGGCTTCGGTGTGCCAGAAGAAAGATGCGAATCTCCAGGTCAGTCTTTCGGCCGCTGTAACGGCAGGCGCTGCGGATGGTAGCGGTTACGTCCAGGGTAATTCGCAGGAAGTTGGCTTCGGGCAGATTTTGAATTTGTCGTGGAAGAAATGCTGAAATAGATTGCATGACATGAATCAAAGACTTGGACCGGTCAATGATCTTCGTGTGTGTGTAGCAGCTGTAACGACAGCTGTAGTCGCATCGTCGGAGCTGCCTTGTGGGCGAGAGAGCAATTTCGAGACAACTGCTGGATGAAGCGAATACAGCTTGGTGTTGAGTGCGACGTTCGAGGCAGGTCGAGACGTCTCATCTTCGGCATGTGGAGAAGTCGCGTGCTTACCTCAGCGACTAAACATTTTAGCGCGATCTGAATCACACGTGAAGACGCGACAATCAACTCTCGTGCTCACACAAACTCTAGGGATCATGCTGCAGTTTGCCACGTCCGTCATGAAATCAATTCCATAAGGACACATAACTTATTTGGAGACAAATCACTCGAGCCACTTTTCAGCCGCCAAATTGTCGCTTACTGGAAATGACACAAAGCCTTTACAAGCCCCAAAGTGTGATGGAAAGAGCCCTGAACAGATGTCGTTGCAGACATCTATAACGACGATTTCTATACTAGTCCGCGCAGCGCAAGAGACAGGCTCTAGGGGACACTTCATCCAACCCGCAACTTCTTCAATCTTGGTACCCGGCATGCCTGTCACTTCAGTGAAAAAAAGTGCATATCCTCGAGTTTTAGCCTTCGAGCACGAGGGCCAAGAAGTCATGGAGATATCCAACCGTGCACTCGCTGCGATCTACACAGAGGACGGCCGATCGATCGAGTAGATTTGATAAAGGCATCGATGGAGACGTGAATAACGACTGTTGCACAATATTCAGACCCTCAGAGATCAGAAGCTCTTTTGAGCCTTTCGCGACTGCAGTGACTTTGACAGAAACAGTGAGGTGGGTGGCAGTCTTACAATACTTGTAAGACATCGAGCTTTGCGCATGAACATTCTTACATGGCTGTTGAGTCTGGCCCGACTGCAGCGTGGAGCAACTTTCTCACGATCTGAAAACAGCTATCAATTGTTCGTGCTGGCACATTGTTCCTGGTCATTGCGATCGATCAAGTTTGATTTTGTGAGGGACTGGATATACCCATGATGGGTGCCGCGTGTGCTGCGTTTCAAAGCCGTCGGCAGGACGTTTCGCTCCCGCGCATCTCATACATGGACGTCTGGAAACTTTGTTCGATATTGGCAACGCGCGCCACTTCAAATGCTAAATGTCTTTTCCCAGACAGCGAAGCATGCGCGATCACGTGGTATAGCAGGCATATTTCTCCTGCTGTTGGGCCGATTGGCCACATTTGACGCGCGACCTTTTCGGATGCTGTACGCCGAAACGGGACTTCATCTCGAGACCGTCTTAGCCCAGTTTTGACAAGCGGTGATTCTCAGCTATTGGAGATCGTGGACCTCTCGTACATTGCTTTTGAGCAATACTCTCCTTCTTGCTTTCAGCAAGTCTTCTTTGACTCGTGACCTCATGGTCGTTCCTCGACGGAATGAGTGAGGCAACACCTCTCGGTTTGTTGATGGTGCTGGATCGCCCTCACGCCCGCAGCTCGAACGGTACGAACCTTGGTCGAAACGGCGATGGAAAAGAGCTGGGAAAAGAAAACACGGGTGGCAACCAGGACGCAGGGAACATGAACAGCGACACGCTTGCCGATGGATCGGGGATAACATTGGGGACATCGTCGTATAAATTGGTGGCACAAAACACAGGGGGAGCTGCCTTGACATCATCGCAACCTTCGATAGCCTATTCGACTGTGGCACTCAACGCAACTTCGTCAATCCCCACGGGAAGAGCTGGCACAGCTACTCCATATAGATTACCCCAGGAATCGTCGAACGCGGTTCGAATCGAGATTGGAACAGCCTTGTCTCCAATCCACGACATCGCCACCCAGGTGAATGACAAGTCACCTGCAATGACGGCATTGCCGTCATCAGTTGCCATTGTATTGCTTGTTGGAGACTCAGAATTGGACTCCAACATGCTTCCCGGTATGAATCAGGACCCCCCAAAGCTCGATGCTTTACCACAAGCCATGCCTGGACCCTTGCTTGGTACTCCAGGACTACCGCCAACGCCAGATCCCACTATAGCCCCTGCAAAGCCTGGTGCACAACAGCCGAGGCCGCCAATGGTACCTATAATAGCCGGACCACCGATGCAAATAAGCATTTCTTCTAGTTCTAAACCATCGGCACCTGTTGCTACTGTTGTTCGTCCTATGCCAGGGAAGAACCAACCAAAACCAGCGATGGATGACGCTGCCGCAGCCTCGTTCAGGGCAGGCAACGGTCTCGCGCCGTTGCCGACTCCAGTAGATCCAGCAAGCGTGTCACAAACTCAGTCAATAAGTTTGAAGACTTCTACGGCACCGCTACCATCCACGATGCTCGTAGCTATGGATTCTTTGCCTTCTCTCTTGTCTGCCAGCTCTTCTTCGACGTCGCTGTCCAGATCGGATGACTTGCAAAGCACGCTTGTGACTTTGACAAAAATGACCCTCAGCATACAGCAAGCGCCGGTCACTTTCAATGCGGTGTCAAACTCGGACTCTGCCACACAGTTCGGACTTCTTTCTGCCATGACTTCGTCGACTATCGTGGCAACCACTCTAATGGCGACCCCCACGGTCTTTCCGAGCTTGATAGCAGCAGCGTCTGCTGCCCAGAGCAGTCGGTTAACACCTCTAGCGCGTACTCTTTTCATCACTTTCGGTGTGCTAGGTTAGTGATCACCAACCACTTGTCGAGACTCGGGCTGACGAATAACAGGCGCCGTGACGCTCTTGATTGCGCTGGGTATCATTCTCATGATACGAGGGAAGAGGAAGAGTCTGCAGAAGGACATACGGCAACGACCCGCGGATGACACTGGCGACATGCGTGAGGACCCAGGACAGTATCGTGTAACATCCACTGTCGAAGACGACGAGTTTGTAAACGACAACCCGTTCTTGACTGAGAGCGAGAAAGCGATAGTAACACGAGCAGTCTCGCCTGATGGTGAACCAAGCGTAAGATTCCAGCTGAAGAAACGTCTCATCGGTTGCTAACATCATCCCAGTCTAAGACTATACCCGCCGGCACAAGATTCACAGATGCAATCAACTCTTTCATTGCCAAGTCTCGACGACTGACCTATAAACTAAGTCCTTGATCACAACTGGGCGAGACAGCTCAGGTAGCCCATGCGCCCGTAATTCTTGGACGTGTTGTAGATACCGTAATGCTTGTACATAGACAAAAAACCCGTCCATACGTAAGGTGCCCAGAACCTACTTCCGCGTCTCATCTGTATTTGAGATCATATCTGAAACACGCACCATCACTGTACCCAAACATACGAACACGGCCCTACCCGGCCGATCACCAAACCCTCCATGTTTCACTCGCACTCCACCCGATTCGAAAACAAAGTTCACCAGCCCCACAGAGCCTCACCACACCGCCGGTGCCCGTTGCTTTTTCCCGAACTCGGGTACGCTAGCCATGTCCCGTCTACCGCCCCGCGCGTTCCGCCCCCAGTCCTCTTCATCAAACACCAACAACGCCGCTTGCTTGCGGCGCGCTATGCCCACAAGGAGGGTAGTGAGAGCTAGTGCTGCGTTCGATGGTTACGGTATCGGGTAGGTTTGGTGAGAAGCTAGGGAGATTGTGGTTCGATTGTGGGAGTACGAGGGAGGCGTTAGGCTTGGAAGGGATGGGTTAGGCTAATAGGGGAATGGTGAAGAGATGATGGTGGTGGAGTGGGGAGGGATGAGATTCAGCCTTGCAGTACTAATCACCGTGATGGTTCACGTCGAGACGACAAAAATTCGTTTTTAGACATCATCGACCTTGAGTCGAATTCTAGCAATCTGCAGTTCGACACCAGTCATGTAGTCACATATTTTGCAAGACTCCCAGAAACCTTGACGATAAGTCGTAGCCCTACAGAGTCTACCGTTCTGCGTTCATGGTCCCCGGTCGCCATCTTCAATCCCCATCTCTTGTTGTAACATAAAACAACACCATCGCCAACAGCTTCTTCTTCACCTCAAACAGGCTCTCCTCACTCTTGCCATAGAGACCACTCTGCTAGCGCGGCTCCACCACGTTTGCCTCGCTGCCAACATCTCTCGACAGCTCAAGCACCTCGTCTCTAAGTTATCTAGCTGCGACTTGAAATCCGAGTCTGCGTAGGGTTCTCGCAGAATTCCGCGGCCACGAAGCTGATTATCAGAAGGTAGAGTGTAGTGCCGCGCTGAGGACGCGGCATTGTCAACGTTGAGCAACTCCAGGGTGAAAACATGGACCAGACCAACTCTTGATGATGTCGCCGGGTAGATGAGAAGATTTGGCGGAATGCATGTAAGAAAAACAGCACCATTGGTATGTTACTTTCGGTATACAGGTGCTTGGACCTGCGTCGGCACATCACTCCATAAGGTGTTTCCATTCACAGATTAAACAATTTACGTATGCGAAGCGTTAGCAGAAGAATAGACGCCCTGTATGAATAGATGGTGGTATTAGCTGCCATGGAAATGAGTCGATATTGACATAAGATTGGAAAATGTTAGGGATTGGGGTATCAATTTGAGCCTATGGAAAGATATGCTGCCTTAAAAGACCATCAACGACATCTTCCTCAAAGTATATGCCGTCCACGTCCGCAAGGCCAGACAACCGCTTAGTTCTTGACATATGGCGGGAGATCCTCTGCCTGACCGCGCGCAACCTGTCTCGCCCGGCGCCTCTCCCTGCGATCCATCTCCCTTGCCACCGCCTTGGCGAGTTTACGGCGCTCCTCCCTCTCCTTGGTCTTCACGATCTCGTCGCGTCCCTTTCCGTTCCAGCATTTCTTGAACTCCTTCCTGAACTTCTGGTTGAAAGTCAGGCTCTTGTCCACCTCCTCGTCGGCCTTGCGCTTGTGGTGGTCGTTCTCATCGTCCGTGTCGACGAAGTCGGATTCGTCACCCTCGTTTTCGACGAGGCGCGAAGCCTCCAGAGAGATGGCACCTTGGTTTCGGGTCTTGTCCCAGGCTTTCGTGCGGCCGTATGCGATGCAGCCGGTGATGCTGAAGACAAGGATTAAAGGCATCGACAGGAAGGCGACCATGACGATGCCGAATGCGACGAGGTCTTCGTCCATGTTGAAGGATATGCAGTGATATGTGTGGCCTGTGAAGTCTTGTGGATTGTTTGTGACAGGAGTGGTAGATTGTTTGTGACAGGAGTGGTAGAAGGTGGAGGTATATACCTGTCTAGATGGTGTTCGCCACCCGTGGCTGAGCACGACGTCAGGGGCCGCACGATTCACGATGAAAAGCATGTGACATCCGCATGAGTCAGAGAGCTACTCTTCCAACCTCCAGCCTTTCCATCCGCCGTGAAGTCCTTTCTCACGCCGCGAAAACACTTCATATTTCGCAAAAAGGTCTGGGTAGGTCATCAACACCTACTACTATCTGCATAAGTACTAAAACCACCACATCAAGGACCCTGTGTTTGCTATAATATCGCCCTTCAACTGTGTGCGCTGCTCCAAATTTCACAAGCAGTATGTAGTGTTCTGGACGAAACTTTTGGTAGCCAAACGCGTATTGGGCTGCTTAGTATCAGTAAAAGAGGTGGACGCATCCAATGCCACGTCTCCCACTTTGGCGGCTGATGAGTGAAGGTGAAGAGTGCGAAAGCTACTGCACTGGTGGCTTGGACATCGAGTTTCGTTTGACACTTCAACTTCCTCATGTCTCCAAATCTCTTTCAGTCCTTGTGTCCGTGCCCTTTCAATTTGTTCGTTTGTTGATATTCTTCACTTAGACCACCCCGCTAACAGCTGCAATTATAGCTAAGGTGTTACAAACAAGCACTCGCGATATCCCATGGACGAGGTGTGCGAGGTTGAAGGCCAACCGTCGCACAACACACAGGATGATGATCAGCGCGGGGCGCTAAGGATCACGTGACTGACATCTCGCCAAGCCTGGCATCGCCCGATGTTACGGCCAAGCCTGATGCCCAACATCAGAACCAAGCATTGCATCTCGCGATGTAAGGAAAGGGGCTATACCACAGGATAAGGTGACAGGTATATAGGGAGGATAGTTTCCTACTCTACGCTCGTTGTGGTCAACTCTTATAAGTTCATCTTTTCCCAG
>Ga0265798_10000153_pt1 | contig 130350 bp, 108 predicted proteins | sample P3T30metagenome_FD_192430 | JGI IMG/M metagenome (GOLD analysis project Ga0265798, IMG submission 192430) | Plant litter microbial communities from East Loma Ridge, Irvine, California - P3 T30 | ecosystem: Environmental > Terrestrial > Plant litter > Unclassified | place: USA: California...
GACCACCTGGACTGGCACGGCGGCGCCGATGCCTACCGGGCCGCGAAGGGCAAGGTCTACGAGAACACCCGCGTCGCCTGCGTCTACAACAAGGACGACGCGGCGACGCAGCGGATGGTCGAGGACGCCGACGTGCACGAGGGCGCCCGCGCCATCGGCTTCACGCTCGGCATGCCGGGCCCGAGCGACTTCGGCCTGGTCGAGGATCTGCTCGTCGACCGCGCCTTCCTCGAGACCCGCCGCGATCAGGCGCTCGAGCTGGTGACCCTGGCCGACCTGCGCTCCGTCGGCCTGGACGCACCCCACCTCGTCGCCGACGTGCTCGCCGCGAGCGCCCTCGCCCGCGCGGCCGGCGTGCCGGCCCCCGTGGTGCGCGAGGCGCTGCTCGGCTTCCGCGTCGACCACCACCGCACCGAGACCGTCGCGGTCGCCGACGAGGTGCGCTGGGTCGACGATTCCAAGGCCACGAACCCGCACGCCGCCGAGGCCTCGCTGCGCGCCTTCGACTCGGTCGTGTGGATCGTGGGCGGCCAGCTCAAGGGCGTGGAGATCGCGCCGCTCGTCCAACGGCACGCGAAGCGCCTCAGCGCGGTCGTGCTCATCGGCACCGAACGCGAGCCGCTGCGCGAGGCGTTCGCGCGACACGCGCCCGCGGTGACGCTGCTCGAGGCGTCCAGCGCCGACACTGAGGGGGTCATGCCCGACGCGGTCCGCTTGTCGGCCGGGGTCGCGCGGCCCGGGGACACCGTGCTCCTCGCACCGTCCGCGGCCTCGCTCGATCAGTTCGCCGGGTATGCCGACCGAGGTCGTCGCTTCGCGGCCGCCGTGACGCAGTTCCTGGGAGGTGACGCGGATGGACCGGAAGCCGCGCACCGCGCACCCGGTGACTGAGCCCACCACGGCCTCGCGCCCCGCCGCGGCGCTCGTGAAGGTTCGCAGGCTCTTCACCCCCGAGCACGCGAACTTCACGATGCTGCTCGGCATCACCGTGTTCATGGTCGGCTTCGGCCTGCTCATGGTGCTCTCCTCCTCGGCGATCACGAGCTACCGCCAGAACGACGAGGACTTCTTCTACACGGCCTCGCGCCAGGCGATGTTCGCCATCATCGGCCTGCCGCTCATGCTCATCGCCTCCCGGGCGCCGCAGCGCTTCTGGAAGCGCTGGTCGAACCTGGCGCTCTGGGGCTCGCTCGTCATCCAGTCGCTCATCTTCGTGCCGGGCATCGGCCAGAGCTTCGGCACCAGCAACACGAACTGGATCGCGATCGGACCCGTGCAGGGGCAGCCGAGCGAGTTCGTGAAGATCGCGCTGGCGGTCTGGCTCGCCTCGGTGATCTCCGACCGACCCGAGATCGTCAGCGACTGGAAGGCGCTGCTGAAGACGGTGGGCCTGCCCATCGGCCTCGCGCTCGGCCTCGTCCTCGCGGGCGGCGACCTCGGCACCGCGATCGTCATCGGGCTGATCGCCTTCGGCGCCCTCTTCGTCGCCGGCGTGCGGCTGCGGGTGCTGATGCTGCCGATCGTCGTGGGCGCGCTGCTCGCGACGATCGTGACGATGAGCTCCGACAGCCGCTCGGGCCGCGTCATGACCTTCCTCAACGGCGGCTGCGCCTCGGTCGACGACGCCGACCAGGCCTGCTGGCAGACCGTGCACGGCCTCTACGCGCTGGCGACCGGCGGCGTCTTCGGCGTCGGCCTGGGCAACTCCCGCGCCAAGTGGTCGTGGCTGCCGCACTCGGAGACCGACTACATCTTCGCCATCATCGGCGAGGAGCTGGGCCTCATCGGGGCCATCGTCGTGCTGCTGCTCTTCGTCGTGCTCGCCATCGCGCTGCTGCGCATCACCCGCGCCACCCCCTCGCCCTACGTCAAGATCGCTGTGACCGCGATCATGGTCTGGATGATCGGGCAGGCGTTCATGAACATCGCCGTGGTGCTCACGCTGCTGCCGGTCATCGGCGTACCGCTGCCGCTCATCTCGCAGGGCGGATCCGCCCTCGTGGCCAACCTGCTCGCCATCGGCATCGCCCTCTCCTTCGCCCGCCGCCCCGACGGCGAGCAGATCACCGACGGAGCCTCCGCCTCATGACGACGTACCTCCTGGCCGGCGGTGGCACCGCCGGCCACGTCAACCCCCTGCTCGCGGTCGCCGATCGCATCCGCGCCCGCGAGCCCGAGTCCACCGTGCTCGTGCTCGGCACCGCCGAGGGCCTCGAGTCGCGCCTGGTGCCGCTGCGCGGCTACGAGCTGCTCACGGTGGAGCGGTTGCCGTTCCCACGCCGGCCGAACGCCGCGGCCCTGCGATTCCCGACCCGGCTCGCCCGCAGCCGCGCGCGCGTCGTGCGGCTCATCCGCGAGCGCGGCGTCGACCTGGTGATCGGGTTCGGCGGCTACGCGGCGGCGCCCGCCTACCTCGCTGCGCGTCGCGCCGGCATCCCCTTCGCACTGCACGAAGCGAACGCCATGCCGGGCATCGCGAACCGACTCGGCGCGCGGCTCACGCGCTCGGTCGGCGTCGCCTTCCAGGGCACCGTGCTGCCGAACGCGCGCTTCGTCGGCATGCCGCTGCGCCGGGAGATCGAACTGCTCGACGTCGGCAGCGCGCGAGCGCATGCGCGGCGCGAGCTGGGCCTCGACCCCGACCGCCGCACGCTGCTGGTCACCGGCGGCTCGCTCGGCGCCCGCCGGATCAACCATGCCGTGCACGCGACCGCCGCGGAGCTGGTCGCGACCGGCGCGCAGGTGCTGCACATCCAGGGCCGGATGACCGCGCTCGAGGACCCGGGCGTGCCGGGCTACACGCTGCTCGAGTACTGCGACCGCATGGAGCTCGCCCTCGCGAGCGCCGACCTGGTGCTCTCCCGTTCCGGCGCCGGCACGGTCAGCGAGATCTCGGCGCTCGGCCTGCCGGCGGTCTACGTGCCCTACCCGGTCGGCAACGGCGAGCAGCGCTTCAACGCCCGCGACGCGATCGCGGCCGGAGCCGCGCGCATCGTCGAGGACGCGCTCGTCACGCCCGAGTGGGTGCGCGGCGAGCTGCTGCCGCTGCTCGGCGACGACGAGGCCCTCGCCGCGATGTCCGCGGCGGCTGTCGCCACCGGTGTGCGCGACGGCGCCGACCGCATGCTCGACCTCGCGCTGGAGGCGCTCGCGGCGCATCCGCAGCGTTCCGGCGCGCAGAATGGATCCCGATGATCAAGCCCGACCTCTCCGTCCCCATCCCCGCCGACCCCGGCACGCTGCACTTCGTCGGCATCGGCGGTAGCGGCATGAGCGGCATCGCCCGCATGTTCCTCGCCGCGGGCCACCGCGTCACCGGCTCCGACCGCAGCGAGTCGGCCACGACGCAGCAGCTGCGCGAGGCGGGCGCCGAGGTCTTCATCGGTCACGACGCCCGGCACCAGGAGGGCGCCGACACCCTCGTGGTGACGAGCGCGCTCTGGCCCGACAACCCCGAGTACCTCGCCGCGCAGCAGCGGGGCATCCCCGTGCTGCACCGCTCGCTCGCGCTCAAGGCGCTCACCCGCGGCCGCCGGCTGGTCTCCGTCGCCGGCGCGCACGGCAAGACGACCTCCACCGGCATGCTCGTGACGGCGCTGCGCGAGCTCGGCGCCGACCCGTCGTACGTCAACGGCGGCGTGATCCAGAACCTCGGGGCCAGCTCCGACCACGGCGACGGCGAGCTCTTCGTGCTCGAGGCCGACGAGTCCGACGGCTCCTTCCTCATCTACGACACGGCGGTCGCGCTGGTCACGAATCTCGACTCCGACCACCTCGACCACTACGGCACGGCCGAGGCCTTCGACGACGCCTTCGTCGAGTTCTGCTCGAACGCGAGCGAGCTCGTCGTGCTCTCGGCCGACGACGAGGGCACCCGCCGCATCGGCGCGCGCCTCGACGGCAGCCGCGTGCTGACCTTCGGCGAGGCGGCGGATGCGGATGTGCGCATCGCCTCCATCCGCACCGACGGCCCGGTCGCCTTCACCGTCGTCGTCGACGGCCGCGAGCTCGAGGGACGCCTGCAGGTGCCCGGCCACCACAACGCCGTCAACGCGGTGGGCGCGCTGGCGGTGCTCGTCGGGCTGGGCCACGACCCGGAGGCGTCGCTGCGCGCGCTCGAGGCCTTCTCGGGCACGGGCCGTCGCTTCGAGCTGCATGCCACGGTGGGCGGCGTGAGCGTCTACGACGACTACGCGCACCACCCGACCGAGGTCGCCGCCGCCCTCGCGGCCGCGCGCACGGTCGTGGGGGAGGGCCGCATCATCGCGGTGCACCAGCCGCACCTCTACACCCGCACCCGCGACATGGCCGGCGAGTTCGCCGAGGCGTACGAGACCGCGGCCGAGCACACGGTCGTGCTCGACGTCTACGGCGCGCGCGAGGACCCGATCCCCGGCGTGACCGGCGAGCTGGTCTCGGCGCGCTTCCGCGACGAGCGCGTCGTCGACTTCGTGCCCGACTGGCAGCAGGCCGCGGATCGCGTGGCGGAGCTGGCCCGACCGGGCGACTTCGTGATCACGCTGAGCTGCGGAGACGTCTACCGCATCATCCCGCAGATCGTCGACGCGCTGGGCGCCGCCCGCTCGTGAAGCGTCCGGAGGGCTTCGAGCGCCGGCAGCAGCCCGAGCCGGAGCAGCCTGCGGCGCAGCCGCGCCGCCCGCTCCGCCGACCGGCCCGCGCCGAGCAGCCGACGCCGATCGAGTCCGATCGGTCCGCGGCGCAGCCTGCGCGGCCGCGGCCGGCCGGCTCGGCGACGCCTCCCACGCCCGTCGAGGCGCCCGATGAAGCGCCTCGCACCGGCCTGCGCTGGCCGACCCGACCGCCGGTGGATCTCGACGACCCGGTCGCGAAGACCAAGGCGCTCATCGCCGAGGCACGTCGCGAGGAGCGCGCGGCGCGCAAGGACGCGAAGCAGGCGGTCAAGGAGCGCAAGGCCGCCGAGCGCGGCGAGGTCCGCCGCTTCACCAAGCGCAGCCGCCGTCGTCGGATCGCTTGGCTCACCGCCGGCGGGGTCGTCGCGGGCCTCGGCCTGCTGGTCGGCGTGCTCGTGGTCTCCCCGGTGCTCGCACTGCGGACGATCGAGATCGAGGGCGCGAGCCGCCTCGATCCCGCAACGCTCCAGGCGGCGCTCGAACCGCAGCTCGGCACCCCGCTGGCACTGCTCGACGGCGACGCGGTCGAGCGCGAGCTCGGCGCCTTCCCCGTGATCGAGAGCTTCGTGACCGAGGCGGTGCCGCCGAGCACCCTGGTCGTGCGCATCGTCGAGCGCCAGCCCGTGCTGGCGGTGCCGACGGAGGGCGGCTGGAACCTGGTCGACCCCGCCGGCGTCACCGTGCTCACCGTGCCGGACCGCCCCGCGGACCTGCCGGAGATAGCAGTGCCCGACGGCGACCTCGACACCGCGGTGTACCGCAATGCGGCGGCTGTGGTCGAGACCCTCGACGCCGAGCTGCGCGCGCGCGTCGTGCGGGTCGACGCCACGAGCCTGGACGACGTGACGCTGCTGCTCGACGGCGTCGGCCAGACGGTCGTCTGGGGCGGCCCCGACCGCGCCGCGGCGAAGACCGCGCTGCTGCGAGCGCTCATGACTGCCGAGGGCGAGGACGTCGTCGTGCAGTTCGACGTGACTTCACCCGAGTCGACGGGCATCGTCCGCCGCTGAGGTCCGTCGCGCGAGTCTGGGAATCGGATCGCGACACGCGGCGCGCCTGGTGCCTCCTGCACCGCACCGCCCATATCTTCATAGAGGAAATTGCATACCCAGTAAGACTTTAAATCTCAGCTTGAGGTTGAAGGTTTCTCGGAGGCCGGAATCGTGACCACGAACCAGAACTATCTCGCCGTCATCAAGGTCGTCGGCATCGGCGGCGGCGGCGTGAACGCCGTCAACCGCATGATCGAGCTCGGCCTTCGCGGCGTCGAGTTCGTGGCGATCAACACCGATGCGCAGGCGCTGCTCATGAGCGACGCCGACGTCAAGCTCGACGTGGGCCGCGAGCTCACCCGCGGGCTCGGCGCGGGCGCCGACCCCGAGGTCGGCCGACGCGCCGCCGAGGACCACGCGGAGGAGATCGAGGAGGCCCTGCAGGGCGCCGACATGGTCTTCGTCACCGCGGGCGAGGGCGGCGGCACCGGCACCGGTGGCGCGCCCGTCGTCGCGCGCATCGCCAAGTCGATCGGCGCGCTCACCATCGGCGTCGTGACCAAGCCCTTCACCTTCGAGGGCCGCCGCCGCGCCGCGCAGGCCGAGGCCGGCGTCGCCGCGCTCAAGAACGAGGTCGACACGCTCATCGTCGTGCCGAACGACCGCCTCCTCGAGGTGAGCGACCGCGGCATCAGCTTCCTCGAGGCCTTCGCGATCGCCGATCAGGTGCTGCTGTCGGGCGTGCAGGGCATCACCGACCTCATCACCACGCCGGGTCTCATCAACCTCGACTTCGCCGACGTCAAGAGCGTCATGCAGGGCGCCGGCTCCGCGCTGATGGGCATCGGCTCCTCGCGCGGCGCCGACCGGGCCATCAAGGCCGCGGAGCTCGCGGTGGCCTCACCGCTGCTCGAGGCGAGCATCGACGGCGCGCACGGCGTGCTGATCTCCATCCAGGGCGGCTCGAACCTCGGCATCTTCGAGATCAACGACGCGGCCCGTCTGGTGCAGGAGACCGTGCACCCCGAGGCGAACATCATCTTCGGCGCGGTCATCGACGACACCCTGGGCGACGAGGTGCGCGTCACCGTCATCGCCGCGGGCTTCGACGGCGGCGAGCCCCTCGCCAAGCAGCCCTCGACCGAGCGCCGCTCGAACTTCGTCGCCGCCGACTCTTCGGCGCCGGCCGCCGAGGCGCCCGTCGCGAGCGCTCCCGTGACGCCGATCGAGCGCCACCCGGAGCCCGTCGCGAAGGACGAGGATGACGACCTCGACATCCCCGAGTTCCTCCGCTGATCCCGCCCTCGCGGACCGCCTCGCCGCGGTCCGCGAGCGCATCGCGGGCGCAGCGCGCGCCGCAGGGCGATCGCCGGAGGAGCTGACGACCGTCGTCGTCACCAAGTTCCACCCGGCGTCGCTCGTGCGCGAGTTGCTCGCGCTCGGCGCCGTCGAGTTCGGTGAGAACCGGCACCAGGAGGCGCGCGACAAGGCCGCGGAGCTCGAGGGCACCGCGGCGCGCTGGCACTTCGTGGGCCAGCTGCAGGGCAAGAAGGCCCGCCAGGTGCGCGCCTACGCCGACGTCGTGCACTCGATCGACCGGCCGAGCCTGGTCGACGCGCTGGCCGACCCCGCGCATCCGCTCGATGTCTTCGTGCAGGTCAACCTCACGGACGACCCCGGCCGCGGCGGCGTCGCACCGGACGAGCTCGAGGCGCTGGTGGAGCACGCCGAGGCCGCCGCGGGCCTGCGGCTGCTCGGCCTCATGGCGGTCGCCCCGCTCGAGGAGGAGCCCGCGCGCGCCTTCGCGAGGCTGCGCGGCTACGCCGATCTGGCGCGAACCATCGCGCCCGAGGCGCGGTACCTCTCCGCCGGCATGTCGGCCGACCTCGCCGAGGCTGTCGCCGAGGGCGCGACACACCTTCGCATCGGGACGGCAATCACGGGTTCGCGCCCGCTCGCTGGTTAATCTCGTAGAGCACACGGACATCTGGAGGACGACATGAGCAACCCCTTGCGCAAGACCATGGTCTACCTGGGCCTGGCCGACGAGGAGCTCGTCGACGACCAGCCCCAGCAGGCTCAGTCGCAGAACCAGAGCGGCCCCGTCGCACCGGTGACCCCCATCCCGACCCCGCAGGCGGCGAACCGCCCCTCCGCGGGCTCGCGCACGACGAAGTCCACCCCGAAGAATGCGGCGGCCCCCGACATGAACGAGATCCTCACCGTCCACCCGCGCCAGTACCGCGACGCCCAGGTGATCGCCGAGAGCTTCCGCGACGGCATCCCGGTCATCATCAACCTCTCGCAGATGCAGGAAGCGGATGCGCGCCGTCTCGTCGACTTCGCCAGCGGCCTCTCGCAGGGCCTCTATGGCAAGATCGAGCGCGTCACGAACAAGGTCTTCCTGCTATCGCCGTCGCACATCGCGGTGAGCGGCGAGCAGGCCGAGATGGAATCCGACATCGAGGCGTCCTTCTTCGGTCAGTCCTGACCTGACCCCGCGCTCCCGCGCGGCCCGAACGGAGTACCCCGCCCGTGTTGCTGTCGCTGTCCTACGGCACCCTGCAGTTCCTGCTCTCGCTCTACCTGCTCGTCATGTTCGGGCGCTTCATCCTCGATTGGGTGCAGGCCGTCTCGCGCGGCTGGCGCCCACGAGGAGCGATGGTGATCGTCGCCGAGATCGCCTACACGATCACGGATCCGCCGATCAAGTTCGTGCGCCGCTTCGTGAAGCCGATCCGCATCGGATCGATCCAACTCGACCTCGCGTTCACGATCGTGATCTTCGCGGTGCTCCTGCTGCGCAATCTCGTGCTGCCGCAGATCTTCAGCCTGTTCGTCTGATCCGACACGACGCACGGCGCCGCATCCAGGCTGCGGGCGCGTCCCCTGTGTAGGGTGGGACACGGATTCCGGGCGGAGGGCCATCCTCCGGCGCTGGTAGCGTTCCTGCACCGTTATCTTCTCAGTGCCAGTTCGACAGAAGAGGTGACTCCATGGCTTTGACCGCGGAAGACGTCGTCAACAAGAGGTTCCAGCCCACCAAGTTCCGCGAGGGCTACGACCAGGACGAGGTGGACGACTTCCTCGACGAGATCGTCATCGAGCTCCGTCGTCTTAACCAGGAGAACGAGGAGCTGCGTCAGCGCCTCATCGCCGGTGAGTCCCGCATCGCCGAGCTGCAGCGCAGCAGCGCGAGCTCGCAGGCCGCTCCGGCTGCCGCGGCTCCGCAGCCGGCCTCCGTGCCGGAGCCCGTCGCCGAGCCCGTCGAGTCGACTCCGGAGCCTGCTCCCGTCGTCGCACCGGTGCCCACCCCGGCCCCGGCCGCCGCCGTGCCGACCTCGGTGCCCGGCCTGCCGTTCCCGACGCCGAGCCTCGACATCAACGCGATCGACCCGAGCAACACGAACAACCTGCTGCAGCTGGCCCGCCGCCTGCACGAGGACCACGTGCGCGAGGGCATCGAGAAGCGCGACGCGCTCATCGCCGAGGGCCACGCCACCGCCGCCCGCGCGGTGCAGGAGGCCGAGGCCAAGCAGCGTCAGCAGATCAACTCGCTCGACCAGGAGCGCGCGCTCATCGAGCACCGCATCGACGAGCTGCGCACCTTCGAGCGCGAGTACCGCCAGAAGCTGCGCGGCTACATCGAGGGTCAGCTCTCCGAGCTCGACGGCTCGGTCGCCGGCGGCAGCGCGCCGCAGTCCGCGGCCCAGCAGCCCGCCAGCAGCTTCGGTGCGCCGAGCGGCAGCTACCAGGGCTTCGGTGGCAACTGACGTCGAGCCCGAGCGCACGGCACCGCGACCCCGGCCCAGTTGGAGGCATCTCCTCCTGCTGGCCGGGGTCGCGGTCGTCGCGTACGGGCTCGATCTCCTGACCAAGACGATCGTCGTCGAGACGCTGCCGCTGCATGAGCGCAACGAGATCCTTGGCGAGTTCCTCATCTTCCAGCACGTCGAGAACCCCGGCGCGGCCTTCTCGCTCGCCGAGGGCATGACCTGGGTCTTCACGATCATCGCCACCGCGGTGGTCGTGCTGATCGTGGTCTTCTCGCGGCGCATCCGGCATATCGGCTGGGCCGTGCTCTTCGGCATGCTGCTCGGCGGCGTGCTCGGCAACCTGACCGATCGGCTCTTCCGCGACCCCGGCTTCGGCGTGGGCCACGTGGTCGACTTCATCTACACCCCGTGGATGCTGCCGGCGATCTACAACGTCGCCGACATCTTCGTGGTCTCGAGCCTCGGCCTCTTCATCCTGCTCACCGTGCTCTCCGTCAACCTCGACGGCACCCGCCCGCCGAAGCGCGTCAAGGGCGAGCGAGCGGATGCGGCCACCGCCGACGAGGACGAGTCGCCGAGCGCGGACGGCGGGGCCCGCTAGATGGAGTCCCGCAGCCTGCCCGTGCCCGACGGTCTGGTGGGGGAGCGCGTCGACGCCGCCCTCGCCAAGCTGCTCGGCTTCTCGCGCAGCTTCGCCGCCGAGGTCGTCGCCGAGGGCGGCGTGAGCGCCGACGGCGTCGTGCTCGCCAAGTCCGACCGGCTCCACCGGGACGCCTGGCTCGAAGTGAGCTGGCGCCCGAAGCAGGAGCCGACCATCGTGCCGCAGCTCGTGCCCGACCTCACGGTCGTGCACGACGACGACGACATCGTCGTGATCGACAAGCCCGTGGGCGTCGCGGCGCATCCGTCCGTCGGCTGGGAGGGCCCGACCGCGCTCGGCGCGCTCGCCGGCGCGGGCTTCCGCATCGCGACCTCCGGGGCCGCGGAGCGAGCGGGCATCGTGCACCGCCTCGACGTCGGCACGAGCGGCCTGATGGTCGTGGCGAAGAGCGAGAACGCCTACACCTGGCTCAAGCGCGCCTTCCACGACCGCGAGGTCGACAAGATCTACCACGCCGTCGTGCAGGGCCACCCCGATCCGCTCGCCGGCACGATCGACGCGCCCATCGGACGCCACCCCGGCTCCAGCTGGAAGTTCGCGGTCGTCGCCGACGGCAAGCCCTCGGTGACCCACTACGAGACCCTCGAGGCCTTCCCGGCGGCGTCGCTGCTCGAGATCCACCTCGAGACCGGCCGTACGCACCAGATCCGCGTGCACATGGCCGCGCAGCGGCACCCCTGCGCCGGCGACGCGATGTACGGGGCCGATCCCACGCTCTCGGCGCGGCTGGGGCTGGGCCGACAGTGGCTGCACGCGGTGCAGCTCGGCTTCCGGCACCCGGCGACGGGGGAGCCCGTCGTGTACCGGACGACCTATCCGGACGATCTGCAGCACGCCCTCGACGTGCTGCGCGCCGCCTGACGCGCCGTCGCCCGCATCCGCTCGACCGCGCCAGCGCACCGCGCCGCGGACGAGCGGATGACGGCGCCGGAAGGTAGCCTGGACCCTCCCGCCGAACCCCTCCCGAACGACTAGGAGCCCCGTGGCCTCGAGCGATTCCTTCGTCCACCTGCACGTGCACAGCGAGTACTCGATGCTCGACGGCGCGGCCCGGGTCGGACCGCTCATCCAGGCCGCCGTCGAGGAGGGCATGCCCGCGATCGCGGTCACCGACCACGGCAACATGTTCGGAGCCTTCGACTTCTGGCGCACCGCGACCGAGGCCGGCATCAAGCCGATCATCGGCACCGAGGCCTACATCACGCCCGGCACCGCGCGCGGCGACAAGACCCGGGTGCGCTGGGGCCGCCAGGACCAGCAGGGCGACGACGTCGGCGGCAGCGGCGCGTACACGCACATGACGCTGCTCGCCGAGACGACGGAGGGCATGCACAACCTCTTCCGCGCCTCGTCGCTGGCGTCGATGGAGGGCTACTACTTCAAGCCGCGCATGGACCGCGAGCTGCTCTCGCGCTACTCGAAGGGCGTCATCGCGACGACCGGATGCGTCGGCGGCGAGGTGCAGACCAAGCTGCGCCTCGGCCTCTACGAGGAGGCGAAGAAGGCGGCGGGGGAGTTCCAGGACATCTTCGGCAAGGAGAACTTCTTCGCCGAGATCATGGATCACGGCATCGACATCGAGCGGCGCACGATGCGCGAGCTCATCGACCTGGCCAAGGAGATGGGCATGCCCCTCCTCGCCACCAACGACCTGCACTACACGCACGCCCACGACGCCACCGCGCACGCGGCGCTGCTCTGCGTGCAGTCGGGATCGACGCTCGACGACCCCAAGCGCTTCAAGTTCGACTCGAACGAGTTCTACCTCAAGAGCGCCGAGGAGATGCGGCGGCTCTTCCGCGACCACCCCGAGGCGATCACGAACACGCTCGCGATCGCCGAGCGTGCGAACGTCGAGTTCGACACCAAGGCCAACTACATGCCGGTGTTCCCGGTGCCCGAGGGCGAGACCGAGGCGACCTGGTTCGACAAGGAGGTCGCCGCCGGGCTCGACTACCGCTACAAGGGCTCCATCCCGGCCGAGGTGCAGCGGCAGGCCGACTACGAGGTCGGCGTCATCAAGCAGATGGGCTTCCCGGGCTACTTCCTCGTCGTCGCCGACTTCATCAACTGGTCCAAGCGCAACGGCATCCGCGTCGGCCCGGGCCGTGGCTCCGGCGCCGGCTCGATGGTGGCCTACGCGATGCGCATCACCGACCTCGACCCGCTGCAGCACGGCCTCATCTTCGAGCGCTTCCTCAACCCCGACCGCGTCTCCATGCCCGACTTCGACGTCGACTTCGATGATCGTCGCCGCGGCGAGGTCATCAAGTACGTGACCGAGAAGTACGGCAGCGAGCGCGTGGCGCAGATCGTCACCTACGGCACCATCAAGGCCAAGCAGGCGCTCAAGGACGCCGGGCGCGTGCTCGGCCACCCCTTCTCGATGGGCGACAAGCTCACCAAGGCGATGCCGCCCATGGTGATGGGCAAGGACATCCCGCTCACCGGCATCGTCGACAAGGAGCACAAGCGCTACAAGGAGGCCGCCGAGTTCCGCGCGGTCGTCGAGGCCGACCCCGAGGCCCAGACGGTGTTCGACACCGCGCTCGGGCTCGAGAACCTCAAGCGCCAGTGGGGCGTGCACGCGGCCGGCGTGATCATGTCGAGCGATCCGCTCATCGACATCATCCCGATCATGAAGCGCGAGCAGGACGGCCAGATCGTCACGCAGTTCGACTACCCGGCCGCGGAGTCGCTCGGCCTCATCAAGATGGACTTCCTGGGGTTGCGCAACCTCACGATCATCTCCGACGCCCTCGACAACATCGAGATGAACCGGGGCGTCAAGCTCGACCTCGAGGAGCTCGAGCTCGACGACCAGGGCGCCTACGACCTGCTCTCGCGCGGCGACACCCTCGGCGTCTTCCAGCTCGACGGCGGCCCGATGCGCTCGCTGCTGCGGCTCATGAAGCCCGACAACTTCGAGGACATCTCGGCCGTCATCGCGCTGTACCGCCCGGGCCCCATGGGCGCGGACTCGCACACGAACTACGCGCTGCGCAAGAACGGTCTGCAGGAGATCACGCCGATCCACCCGCAGCTGGCGGAGCCGCTGCAGGAGATCCTCAGCACCAGCTACGGCCTGATCATCTACCAGGAGCAGGTCATGGCGATCGCGCAGAAGGTCGCCGGCTTCTCGCTCGGCCAGGCCGACATCCTGCGCCGCGCGATGGGCAAGAAGAAGAAGTCCGAGCTGGACAAGCAGTTCGCCGGCTTCAAGCAGGGCATGAACGACAACGGCTTCGGCGACGAGGCGGTGGACAAGCTCTGGGAGATCCTGCTGCCGTTCTCCGACTACGCCTTCAACAAGGCGCACTCGGCCGCCTACGGCGTCGTCAGCTACTGGACCGCGTACCTCAAGGCCCACTACCCGGCCGAGTACATGGCCGCCCTGCTCACGAGCGTCGGCGACAGCCGCGACAAGCTCGCGATGTACCTCAACGAGTGCCGCCGGATGGGCATCCAGGTGCTGCCGCCGGACGTCAACGAATCGATCGGCTTCTTCTCGGCCGTCGGCGAGGACATCCGCTTCGGGCTCGGCGCGATCCGCAACGTCGGCTTCAACGTCGTCGACCAGATCATCGAGGCGCGGCAGGCGGCGCCCTTCACCAACTTCCACGACTTCCTCGGCAAGGTGCCCTCCGGCGTGCTCAACAAGCGCACGGTCGAGTCGCTCATCAAGGCGGGCGCCTTCGACACGAGCGGCGACACGCGACGGGCGCTCGTTGAGATCCACGAGAACGCGGTGGACGGCGCGGTCAAGGTCAAGCGCGACGAGGAGCGCGGCGACGTCGGCTTCGACTTCGACTCGCTCTTCGACGAGCCGCAGGAGCAGAGCCAGGTGCCGCCGCGGCCCGAGTGGACCAAGCGCGACAAGCTCGCCTTCGAGCGCGAGATGCTCGGGCTCTACGTCTCCGACCATCCGCTCGCCGGTCTCGAGGTACCGCTCGCCAAGCACGCGACCCACTCGATCCCCGACGTCGCGTCGATGTCGAACGGCGTCAAGGAGGGCGACACCGTCGTGATCGCCGGGCTCATCACGAGCGCGCAGCACCGCACCGCCCGCAACTCCGGCAACATGTACGGCATGGTCGAGGTCGAGGACTTCGCCGGCCAGATGACCGTCATGTTCATGGGCAAGACCTACCGCGAGTTCGGGCCGTCGCTGAACAACGACACCATCGTCGTCGTGCGCGGCCGGGTGAGCGCGCGCGACGACGGCGCGACGCTGCACGCGGTGAGCCTGTTCCAGCCGGATCTGGGCACCGAGGGCGGCACCAGCGGACCCATCTCGATCGCGCTCTCCGAGTTCCGGGCGACGACCGACACCGTCCGCTCGCTCGGCGAGGTGCTCTCGCGGCACCGCGGCGACAGCGAGGTGCGGCTCAAGCTCATCAAGGGCGACGTGGCGCGCATCTTCGAGCTGCCGCACCAGGTGCGCGTCAGCGCGGATCTGTACGGCGAGCTCAAGAGCCTGCTCGGCCCCGCCTGCCTCCTGTGATTCCTTAGACTGGCGGGGACATGATGCGAACGATCGATCTCCGCGGCCGCCGTCCCTCCGCCACCGAGCTGCTGCAGCTCGTGCCGCGGCCCGAGACCGACGTCGCGACGGTGGCGGATGCGGTGCGCGGCATCATCGACGACGTGCGCGAGCGCGGCTCTGCCGCTCTGCTCGACCAGGCCGAGCGCTTCGACGGCGTCCGACCCGCCACGCTCCGGGTGCCCGCCGAGGACCTGGCCGGCGCGGTCGCGAAGCTCGACCCCACCGTGCGCGCTGCCCTCGAGGAGGCCATCGTGCGCGTGCGCGCGGCCTCGGCCGCGCAGGTGCCGGCAGGAGCCGTCACCATGCTCGGCGACGGCGCCGAGGTGCGCCAGCGCTGGCAGCCGGTGCGGCGCGTCGGCCTCTACGTGCCCGGCGGTACCGCCGTCTACCCCTCCAGCGTCGTGATGAACGTCGTGCCCGCGCAGGTCGCCGGCGTCGAGTCCATCGCCCTCGTCTCGCCGGCCCAGCGCGAGTTCGGCGGCGTGCACCCCGTCATCCTCGGCGCCGCGGCGCTGCTCGGCGTCGACGAGGTCTACGCGATCGGCGGCGCCGGCGCCGTCGGCGCGCTCGCCTACGGGGTGCCGGACCTCGGCCTCGAGCCCGTGCAGAAGATCACCGGCCCGGGCAATGTCTTCGTCGCCGCGGCCAAGCGACTGGTGCAGGGGGTCGCCGGCATCGACGCCGAGGCCGGACCCACCGAGATCCTCGTCATCGCCGATGCCAACGCGGACCCCCGCCACGTCGCCGCCGACCTCGTCAGCCAGGCCGAGCACGACGACCTCGCGGCCGCAGTGCTCGTGACGGACTCCGCGGAGCTGGCCGAGCGCACGCTCGTCGAGATCGAGCGGCGCGCCGCGCTGACCGAACGCTCCGAGCGCGTGCTCGTCGCGCTGCGCGGTCCGCAGTCCGCGGTCGTGCTCGTCGACGACCTCGAGCAGGCCGCCGCCGTCAGCGACGCCTACGGACCCGAGCACCTCGAGGTGCAGACGGCCGACCCGGAGGCGCTGCTGCCGCGGCTCAGCAACGCCGGGGCGATCTTCCTCGGGGCGCACACGCCGGTGAGCCTCGGCGACTACCTCGCGGGCTCGAACCACGTGCTGCCCACGGGGGGCCAGAGCCGTTACGGCGCCGGCCTCGGCGCCTACGCGTTCCTGCGCCCGCAGCAGATCATCCGCTACGACCGCGGTGCGCTGCAGGAGGTCGCCGAGCGCCTCGGTGCGCTCGCTCGCGCGGAGGGACTGCCGGCGCACGCCGAGGCCGTCGAGGCCCGCTTCGAGGACTGACCCGCAGCTCGCACCGGTATCCTCGGAGCACCATGTTCTGCCCCTTCTGCCGTCACCCCGACAGCCGCGTCGTCGACTCCCGCACGAGCGACGACGGCGTCTCGATCCGCCGTCGCCGGCAGTGCCCCGAGTGCGGGCGCCGCTTCACCACCAACGAGACCGCCAGTCTCAACGTGATCAAGCGCTCGGGCGTCGTGGTGCCGTTCAGCCGCGAGAAGATCGTCTCCGGCGTGCGCAAGGCCTGCCAGGGCCGACCGGTCACCGACAGCGACCTCGCGATCCTCGCGCAGAAGGTCGAGGAGACGGTGCGCTCCAGCGGCGCGAGCCAGATCGACGCCAACGAGATCGGCCTCGCCATCCTGCCGCCGCTGCGCGAGCTCGACGAGGTCGCCTACCTGCGCTTCGCGAGCGTCTACCAGGCCTTCGACTCGCTGGACGACTTCGAGGCCGCCATCGGCACGCTGCGCGTCGAGAACCGCGAGCGCCGCACCGCGCAGGACTGAGCGGCGCGGCTGGGCGATACCCTGGCCTGAGCATGTACCCCCTCCTCTTCAGCCTCGTCCTGCGCCGCTTCGAATCCGAGCGCGCCCACCACCTCGGCGCCGCGGTCATCCGCGCGGTGGGGGCGCCCGTGCTCGGGGCCGTGTCCCGGGCGGCGACCCGTCCGCATCCGTCCCTCGCCGTCGACGCGCTCGGCCTGCGCTTCCCGAGCCCCTTCGGCGTCGCCGCGGGCTTCGACAAGCAGGGCTCGATGATCGTCGGTCTCGGCAACCTCGGCTTCGGCCACATCGAGGTCGGCACCGTCACCGCGATCCCGCAGCCGGGCAACGACCGTCCGCGGCTCTTCCGGCTCATCCCGGACCGCGCGCTCATCAACCGCATGGGCTTCAACAACGACGGAGCGGAGGCGGTGGCCGAGCGCCTGCGCCGTGTGCGCTCCCGGCGCCGCCGCCCCATTATCGGCGTGAACATCGGCAAGAGCCGGGTCGTCGCGGTCGAGGACGCCGTGGGCGACTACCGCGCGAGCACCCGCATCCTCGCCCCGCTCGCCGACTACCTCGTCGTCAACGTCAGCTCGCCGAACACCCCCGGCCTGCGCGGCCTGCAGGATCGCGAGCAGCTGGAACCGCTGCTTCGCGTCGTCCTCGAGGAGGCCGGCACCGTGCCGGTGCTGGTGAAGATCGCGCCCGACCTCGACGACCAGGCGATCGAGGACGTCGCCGCGCTGGCCGCCGAGCTCGGGCTCGCCGGCATCGTCGCCACGAACACCACCATCGGCCGCGAGGGCCTGCGCACGCCGCGGTCCGCCGTCGAGCGCGCCGGCGCCGGCGGCCTCTCGGGGGCACCGCTCGCCGAGCGCTCGCTCGAGGTGCTGCGCGTGCTCGCGAAGGCCGCGGACCCGTCGCTCGTGCTCATCGCCGTCGGCGGCGTCGAGACCTCGGCCGACGTGCGCGCCCGGCTCGAGGCCGGAGCGCACCTGGTGCAGGGCTACACGGCCTTCCTCTACCGCGGCCCGCTCTGGGCCCGCCAGATCAACCGCGGGCTGCGCTCGCACTGACGCGCCGAACAACGACGAAGGCCGCCGATCCGAGGATCGGCGGCCTTCGTCGTGCAGCGGGTGCGGCTCACTCGGGGAAGCGGCCGTACTTCGCCTGCGGCTTGGGGATGCGCAGCATGCGCAGCTGCATCGCGCGCATGCCGAAGTACCAGGTGTTGCCCTTCTGCAGGCGGTCGTCGCCGAACTTCGCGCGCAGGCGGCGCTTGAGGAAGACGTTGGCGATCGAGATGTCGAGGATCGAGATCAGCATGTAGCCGAGCAGGAACACGAAGGTCAGGTCCTGCATGCCGACCGGCAGCAGCGTCGACAGGATGATGATGACGAACATCACCGGGATGAGCACCTCGCCGATGCTGAAGCGCGCGTCGGTGAAGTCGCGGATGTACCGGCGCTGCGGACCCTTGTCGCGCTCGGGCAGGTACTTCTCGTCGCCGGCGGCCATGCCGAGGCGGTACTTCTCGCGCTCGGCGCGCTCCTTGTCGCGAGCGGACTTGTTCGCCAACTTGCGGTCGGTGGGCACGAGCGGGCGCTTGTTGGCGGCCTCGCGCTCCTTGCGGCTCGGCGTCGGGCGGCCCTTGGCGGCGCTCGGGCTCTGGGGCTCGACGGCCTCGTCGGGCTCAGGGGTGTTGGTCTTCGGCACGGTGGGGTCCCTCGATCGGATGCGGCCTTTAAGATTACCCGCATGAGCTCCGAACTCCCCGCCGTCGATCCGTCCGCCATCAGCGATCTGGTCCGGCAGGGCTTCCCGACGACCATCGCGGACCTCGCGAGGCTGGTCCGCATCCCCTCCGTCTCCTGTGACGGCTTCGATCCCGCGCACGTCGCGGCCAGTGCCGAGGCGGTCGCCGGGCTGCTGCGCGACCTCGACCTCTTCGAGGCCGTCGAGATCCGCCGCGCCCCGCTCGCGAGCGGTGCAGGCCTCGGCCAGCCCGCCGTGCTGGCCCGCCGCCCCGCCCGCAACGGCCGCCCCACCGTGCTGCTCTACGCGCACCACGACGTGCAGCCGCCCGGCGCCGACGAGGACTGGGAGACCCCGCCCTTCGAGCCGACCCAGCGCGGCGACCGCCTCTACGGGCGCGGTGCCGCCGACGACAAGGCCGGCGTCATGGCCCACGTGGGTGCGCTCCGAGCCCTCAAGCAGCACGCGGGCGACGACCCCGATCTCGGCATCGCCGTCTTCATCGAGGGGGAGGAGGAGTTCGGCTCCGGCTCCTTCGCCGCCTTCCTCGCCGAGCACCGCGACGCACTCGCCGCCGACGTGATCATCGTCGCCGACTCCGGCAACTGGGACGAGGTCACCCCGGCGCTCACCGTCGGCCTGCGCGGCAACGTCACTTTCAACCTGACGATCGAGACCCTCGGGCACGCCAGTCACTCCGGCATGTTCGGCGGCGCGGTGCCGGATGCGATGCTCGCCGCCGCACGCCTGCTCGCGAGCCTGCACCGCGAGGACGGCTCCGTCGCGGTCGAGGGCCTGCGCGGCATCGAGCAGGAGACCCCCGCCTACGACGAGGCCCAGTTGCGCGCCGAGACCGGTCTGCTGCCCGAGGTGCAGCCCGTCGGCCGAGGCACGATCCTCAGCCGCATCTGGTCGCAGCCCGCCGTGACGGTCACCGGCATGGACCTGCCCAGCGTGCAGAACGCGTCGAACACGCTCCTGCCGAAGGTGCGCGCCCGCATCAGCGTGCGCATCGCGCCCGGCCAGCCGGCCGCCGAGGCCTACGAGGCCATCGAGGCGCACCTGCTCGCGCACGCGCCCTTCGGCGCCAGGCTCTCCTTCGACGAGGTCATCACCGGCGAGCCCTTCCTCGTCGACACCGAGGGCTGGGCCGTCGCCGCGATGAACCGCGCTCTCGAAGACGTCTGGGGCGTCGCGCCCGTGCAGATGGGCGTCGGCGGCTCCATCCCCTTCATCGCCGACCTCGTCGAGGTCTTCCCCGAGGCGCAGATCCTGGTCACCGGCGTCGAGGACCCGCACTCGCGCGCGCACAGCCCGGGGGAGTCGCTGCACCTCGGCGTCTTCCAGCGCGCCGTCGCCAGCGAGGCGCTGCTGCTCGCCCGCCTCGAGGCCGGCGAGCTCGCCGACTGAGGGAATGCATCCGCTCGGCACGGTGCTTACACTGGAACGAGCGGATGCACGGCCGCGTCCGCAGCGCGGGCGCAGCCCGGCACTCCACCCCGAACACGCGAGGAGCACATCATGAGCGACACCATCAGCGACGTCACGCTGGGTGAGACCCGCACGAGCGCCGACCCCGCGCACGGGGTGCTCATCAGCGACGCGGCGGCCGACAAGGTGCGCAGCCTGCTGACCCAGGAGGGTCGCGACGACCTGCGCCTGCGCGTCGCCGTGCAGCCCGGTGGCTGCTCGGGCCTGATCTACCAGCTCTACTTCGACGAGCGCCTGCTCGACGGCGACGCGACCGTCGACTTCGACGGCGTCGAGGTCGTCGTGGACAAGATGAGCGTGCCCTACCTGAGCGGCGCGAGCATCGACTTCGAGGACACGATCCAGAAGCAGGGCTTCACCATCGACAACCCCAACGCGCAGGGCTCCTGCGCCTGCGGCGACAGCTTCCATTAGGAAACCGGCGCGACACGCCAGTGAGGCCCGATCCTTCCGGATCGGGCTTCGCTCATTAATGGCGGAGGGGGCGGGGATCCGGCTTCTACAAGCCGTCGTAGTAAGGCTCGCCTTAGCCTCTTGGGGGCGGCTTGGGCGGTAGGGTTGGGGCGTTCCCCAGGTAAGCTGGCTCGCAGCAGTCAACCGTGTGTCCGAGAGGTTTTTTCAGGTGCGCTCAAGTCGTCGTCTTCGGTGGGCCTCCGTCCCGGTATCGATCGTGCTCGTCGCGGTCCTCGCGGGCTGCACGCATGAGCAGCTCCGCGGTTGGCTTCCCGGCGACGAGAACGGCATCACCAACCACACCGATCGGGTGGTCGGTCTCTGGACCACCTCGTGGATCGTGCTCCTCATCGTGGGTGTCATCACCTGGGGTCTCATCATCTTCGCGGTCGTCGCGTACCGCCGCCGCAAGGGCCAGACCGGCCTGCCGGCGCAGATGCGCTATAACATGCCGATCGAGATCTTCTACACGGTCGTGCCGCTCATCCTCGTGCTGGGCTTCTTCGCCTTCACCGCCCGCGACCAGGCCGCCATCGAGGAGCCCTACGCGGAGCCCGACGTGCAGATCGAGGTCATCGGCAAGCGCTGGGCCTGGGACTTCAACTACCTCGACGCGAACGGCGAGCCGGACGTGTACGAGTCGAGCCAGCAGGTCTCGCGCGACACCCCGACCGGCGAGATCGACGAGAGCACCATCCCGACCCTCGTGCTGCCGGTCAACCAGAAGGTGGAGATCACCATCGAGTCGCGCGACGTCGCGCACTCCTTCTGGATCGTGGACTTCCTCTACAAGAAGGACATGATCCCCGGCAAGAGCAACCACCTGTACTTCGAGCCGCTGAAGGAGGGCAGCTACTCCGGCAAGTGCGCCGAGCTCTGCGGCCAGTACCACTCCCTCATGCTCTTCAACGTGGAAGTCGTCTCGCAGGCAGAGTACGAGGACTACCTCGAGTCGCTGCGCGACGCCGGGCAGACCGGGTCGGTCGGCCTCGAGTACAACCCGAACCAGAACCTCCCCGGCACCGAGTCCGCGCGGACCGAGCACTGAGCGACGCGAGAAGTAGAGGCGATCGAGCAATGACCACCACCGCTGCGGCACCCACCGCGCAGAAGCCCGCGGCCCCGGGGCCCGTCCCCAACCGCAAGGGCAACATCATCGTCTCGTGGATCACGTCCACGGACCACAAGACGATCGGGTACATGTACCTGATCACCTCGTTCCTGTACTTCTGCCTCGGCGGAGTCATGGCGCTGATCATCCGCGCCCAGCTCTTCGAGCCCGGCCTCGAGGTCGTCGCGACCGAGGAGCAGTACAACCAGCTCTTCACGATGCACGGCACGATCATGCTGCTCATGTTCGCGACCCCGCTCTTCGCGGGCTTCGCCAACGTGCTCATGCCGCTGCAGATCGGTGCGCCCGACGTCGCCTTCCCGCGACTCAACGCGCTGGCGTACTGGTTCTACAGCTTCGGCTCGCTCATCGCGGTCGCCGGCTTCCTCACCCCGCAGGGCGCCGCGTCCTTCGGATGGTTCGCCTACGCGCCGCTGTCGAACACGACCTTCTCGCCCGGCATCGGCGGTGACCTCTGGGTCGTCGGCCTCGCGCTGAGCGGCTTCGGCACGATCCTCGGTGGCGTCAACTTCATCACCACGATCATCACGATGCGCGCGCCCGGCATGACCATGTGGCGCATGCCGATCTTCACCTGGAACATCCTGGTGACGTCGATCCTCGTGCTGATGGCCTTCCCGGTGCTCGCCGCGGCGATGTTCGGCCTCGCCGCCGACCGCCTCTTCGACGCGCACATCTACAACGTCGAGGCCGGCGGTGTGATCCTCTGGCAGCACCTGTTCTGGTTCTTCGGCCACCCCGAGGTCTACATCATCGCGCTGCCGTTCTTCGGCATCGTGTCGGAGATCTTCCCGGTCTTCAGCCGCAAGCCGATCTTCGGCTACAAGACCCTCGTCTACGCGACCATCGCGATCGCCGCTCTCTCCGTCACCGTGTGGGCCCACCACATGTACGTGACCGGATCGGTGCTGCTGCCGTTCTTCTCGCTCATGACGATGCTCATCGCGGTGCCCACCGGCGTGAAGATCTTCAACTGGATCGGCACGATGTGGCGCGGATCGCTGACCTTCGAGAGCCCCATGCTCTGGTCGATCGGCTTCCTCATCACCTTCACCTTCGGCGGTCTCACCGGCGTGATCCTGGCGTCGCCGCCGCTCGACTTCGCGGTCTCCGACACCTACTTCGTCGTGGCGCACTTCCACTACGTCGTCTTCGGCACCGTCGTGTTCGCCATGTTCGCGGGCTTCTACTTCTGGTGGCCCAAGTGGACCGGCAAGATGCTCGACGACCGCCTCGGCAAGATCCACTTCTGGTGGCTCTTCATCGGCTTCCACATGACCTTCCTCATCCAGCACTGGATCGGCGTCATGAGCATGCCGCGTCGTTACGCGACGTACATGGAGTCGGACGGCGTCACGTGGATGAACCAGCTCTCGACGGTCGGCTCGATCATCCTGGGTCTCTCGCTCATCCCGTTCTTCCTCAACGTGTACCTGACCGCGCGCAACGCGCCGAAGGTCACCGTGAACGACCCCTGGGGCTACTCCCGCTCGCTCGAGTGGGCCACGTCCTGCCCGCCGCCGCGGCACAACTTCACCTCGATCCCGCGCATCCGCTCGGAGTCGCCGGCCTTCGACCTCAACCACCCCGAGGCGGGCGTGCCGTTCGGCATCGGACCCGCGAAGGATGCGCCTGACGCGCCGGTCAAGGACCTCACCGACGGAAAGGTCAAGTAAGACCTCATGAAGACGAATATCGGGCTCTTCTGGATCCTCGCGGTCTTCTTCGTCCTCGCGGACGCGGCCTACACGGTGTGGAGCCTCATCGACCACGGCTCGGTCGAGTGGACCGGCACCCTCGGCATCGGACTCGCCGGCGTGCTGTCGGCGTTCATCGCCTTCTACGTCAACCTCAGCTACAAGGCTCAGGGCGGTGAGCTGCCGGAGGACCGCCTCGACGCGGCCATCGACGACGGCGAGCCGGAGCAGGGCTTCTTCAGCCCCTGGTCCTGGTGGCCGCTGGCGCTCGGCTCGGGCGTCGCGGTGTGCTTCCTCGCACTCGCGGTGGGCATCTGGATGCTCTTCATCGGCGTCGCGTTCACCGTGGTGGCGCTGGTCGGCTGGACCTACGAGTACCAGCGCGGCAACTTCGGTCACTGACCTTCCTCGCGAAGGCCCCGTTCGAGCTCCGGCTCGGGTGGGGCCTTCGTCGTCTCCAGGGCTCGCTCGACGCCGCTCTCTGGCACGCGCTCGCATCCGCGTGAGTCATCGCAGCGTCGATTGGCGTCGTACCGTCCGTTCTGCTCTACTGGCAGCATGACGAGCACTGCTGCCGGCGACGCCGCCGAGGCGACCACGATCATCCGCGCGGCCCGCGGCAGCGACGGCGATGCCGTCTTCGCGCTGCTCGCTCAGCTCGGCGCCGAGACGGCCGCCGATCGCGCGGACTTCGATCACGGCTTCTCCGCCTGCCTGCGCTCGCCCGATCCGACGTTCCTGCGCATCCTGGAGCACGAGGGCGTGGTGCGCGGCTACGCGCTCACCAGCATCGTGCCGCTGCTCTCCGCCAACGGTACGAGCGCGCAGGTGCAGGAGATCGTCGTCGACACCGCCCTGCGCGGGTCGGGACTCGGGCGCCTACTGCTCGAGGCGGTCGAGGTGGAGTGCCGCAACCGCGGCGTGCGCCAGGTGACCGTCGCGAGCCGCCGCAGCGCCGGCTTCTACGAGAAGCAGGGCTGGGTGCGCAGCGCCGACTTCCTGCGCCTGGAGCTCTGACGGACGACTCATCTCCAGAGGAGCTCGCCTGGGCGGGCGAGCGGGCGCTGCTCGATCCACGGGTGCGTGCGGACCTCACGGCGCTCGACGCGCTGCTGGCCGACGACTTCACCGAGATCGGCGCCTCAGGCCGCCTCTGGACGCGCGAGACCATGCTCGTCGAGCTGCCGCTGCATCCAGTGCTCGGCGCGCCCGCAGTCGATGAGCAGAGCGCCACGCTGCTGGATGAGCGTCACGTGCTGCTGCGCTATCGACTGCACGTCGACGGACAGCGCAGTCGCCGATCCTCGCTCTGGAGCGTGCAGGGCGGTCGTGCGCTTCTGCGCTTCCACCAGGGCACCCGCATCGACTGAGGTGTACCGCCGTCGATCGCGCCATGCGGAAGTTGAGGAGGGCGTGCGATCTGCAGACGCAGCCCGTTCATTCGCGAACGATGGCTGAGCGGCCACCTCGGCTGAGCGAGCACGTCGGTTAAAGTACGGCGGGCCCGGGGAATGAACATCCCAGGCCCGCCGTGTCTCGTGCAGGAGCGACCGATCAGTGGTGGCCGTGCTCCTTGGCGTGCTCGATCTCGCCCTTGGTGGGCGGGACGATGCGGTCCTCGAAGAACCAGCGCGAGAGCGCTGCGCGCATGCGCTGCCCTGCGGTGATGCGGCCCTTGGCGTTCGGGCGGATCATCAACGGCGCGTAGTCGTTGAAGCTCACCAGACGCCAGCGCTCGTAGTCGTCGAGCTGCTCGTGCACCTCGATGTAGGCGCCACCGGGCATGCGCACGATGCGACCCGACTCGAAGCCGTGCAGCGCGATCTCGCGGTCCTTCTTCTGCAGACCGAGGCAGATGCGCTTGGTCACGATGAAGGCGATCACCGGTCCGACGAAGAGCAGCGCCTGGAGCGCGTGGATCACGCCCTCCATGGTGAGCATGAAGTGCGTCGCCATGATGTCCGAGCTCGCCGCCGCCCACATGACCGCGTAGAAGGTGACACCGGCGGCGCCGATCGCGGTACGGGTCGGAGCGTTGCGGGGACGGTCGGCGATGTGGTGCTCGCGCTTGTCGCCGGTGATCCACGCCTCGAGGAAGGGGTAGATCGCGACGACGACCAGGAGGCCGACCAGGGCGATCATCGGCACGAGGATGCCGAAGGGCAGGGTGTAGCCGAAGACGTGCACGTCCCAGTTCGGCGGCGCCAGACGCAGCGCGCCGTCCGCGAATCCGATGTACCAGTCGGGCTGGGTTCCGGCGGAGACGGGGGAGGGGTCGTATGGTCCGTAGTTCCAGATCGGGTTGATCGTGAAGAACGAGGCGATCAGCATGATCACGCCGAAGACGAGGAAGAAGAAGCCGCCGGCCTTCGCCGCGAAGTGCGGGAGGATCGGCACGCCGACCACGTTCTCGTTCGTGCGGCCGGGGCCGGCGAACTGCGTGTGCTTGTTGACGATGAGCAGCACCATGTGCAGCGCGAGCGTGACGATGAGGATCGCCGGCAGCAGCATGATGTGCAGCACGTAGAGACGGGGGATGACCTCGACGCCGGGGAACTCGCCGCCGAACAGGAAGTACGAGATCCAGACCCCCACGACGGGCAGGCCCTTGAGCATGCCGTCGATGATGCGCAGACCGTTGCCCGAGAGCAGGTCGTCGGGGAGCGAGTAGCCGGTGAAGCCCTCGGCCATCGCGAGCACGAAGAGCACGAAGCCGATGACCCAGTTGATCTCGCGCGGCTTGCGGAAGGCGCCGGTGAAGAAGACGCGCAGCATGTGCAGGCCGATGGAGGCCACGAACAGCAGCGCCGCCCAGTGGTGCACCTGGCGCATGAGCAGGCCGCCGCGGATCTCGAACGAGAGGTCGAGCGAGGAGTGGTAGGCCACCGACATGTGGATGCCGGAGAGCGGCAGGTACTCGCCGTCGTAGTAGACCTCGGTCATCGACGGGTCGAAGAAGAAGGTCAGGAAGGTGCCCGAGAGCAGGATGACGACGAAGCTGTAGAGCGCGACCTCGCCGAGCATGAAGGACCAGTGGTCCGGGAAGATCTTGCGACCGAGCTCCTTGACGGCGCCCGAGATGCTCGTGCGCTCATCGAGGTAGTTGGCGGCAGCGGCGGTGAAGCGGCTGCCGCGGGTCGGCGGGGTGACGGTGGACGTGCTCAACGCTCGCGCTCCCAGAAGCTCGGCCCGACGGGCTCGGTGAAGTCGCTCTTGGCGACCAGGTAGCCCTCGCCGTCCACCTCAATGGGCAGCTGCGGCAGGGGGCGGGCGGCCGGGCCGAAGATGACCTCGGCATGGTTCGCGACGTCGAACTGCGACTGATGGCAGGGGCACAGCAGGTGGTGCGTGTGCTGCTCGTAGAGCGCCACCGGGCATCCCACGTGGGTGCAGATCTTGGAGTACGCGACGATGCCGTCGTACGACCAGTCCTTGCGGTCCTCGCGCTCGTTGAGCTCGGCGGGGTTGAGGCGCATGAGCAGCACGACGGCCTTGGCCTTGGCGTCGAGCAGGTGCTCCGCCTCGCCCAGGTTGTCGGGGATGACGTGGAAGGCCGAGCCGATGGTGACGTCCGCGGCACGGATGGGGGTGCCGTCCGGGTCGCGCACGAGGCGCACGCCCTTCTCCCACATCGTGTGGCGGAGCAGTTCGTGCGGCTCGGCGGCGGGGGCCAGATCGCGGAACAGGAAGATCGCCGGCAGCGGCCAGGCCGCGATGGCGCCGAAGAGGGTGTTGCGGATGAGCTTGCGGCGACCGAAGCCCGACTCCTTGTTGGCGTCGTCGAAGATCTTGACGACCTTCGCGCGGACCTCGTCGGTGCCGCGGGTGCCGTGGCGCTGCTCGACGAACTCCTCGCCGCTCATGAGGTTCTTGCCCCAGAGCACGATGCCCGTACCGATCGCCAGCAGGGCGAAGGCGAGGCCGATGCCGATGAACATGTTGTTCTGGCGGATCGTGCCGAAGCCCTCGACGGAGACGTCGATGGGCCAGAAGAAGTACGCGAAGATCGCGAAGGCGCTCGCGAGGATCGAGAACAGGAAGAGCGCGACCACGCGGCGCGACATCTGCCGGTCCTTGCGCGGGTCGAGGTCGGTGACCCGCTCGCGGTGCGGCGGCATACCGGGGTTCTCCACGGCGTCGGTGGGTGCGATCGCGGTGCCGATCGATACCTCGCGCGGCGCGTGCGCCTCGACGGCCGAGCCCGTGGCTTCGTCGTCGTGCTGTGACATGCTCTTCCCTTTCTCGGAGCTCAGTGGTGCCGGTGCCTCAGTTCGCCTTCGCGGTCAACCAGACCGTGATGGCGATGACGGCTCCGAGTCCGAAGATCCAGATGAACAGACCCTCCGCGACGGGGCCAAGGCTGCCCAGCTCGAAGCCACCGGGGCTCGAGTTGTCGTCGACGTAGGTCAAGTAGCTGATGATGTCGGCCTTGTCGGCCGGCGAGAGGTTCATGTCGTTGAAGACCGGCATGTTCTGCGGGCCGGTGACCATGGCCTCGTAGATGTGCTCGGGGGCGACACCGCCCAGGGGCGGTGCGAACTTGCCCTCGGTGAGCGCGCCACCGGCACCGGCCACGTTGTGGCACATCGCGCAGTTGATGCGGAAGAGCTCGGCGCCGTTCGCGGCGTCGCTGTCGCCCGTGAGGTACTGCTCATCGGGGACGGCCGGGCCGGGGGAGATGGAGGCCACGTAGGCGGCCATCGCCTCGATCTGCTCGTCGGTGAACTGCACCGGCTTGCGCTCGGCCTGAGCGCCGTCGAAGGCCATCGGCATGCGGCCGGTGCCGACCTGGAAGTCGACGGAGGCCGCGCCCACGCCGTGCAGCGAGGGGCCGGCCTGAGTGCCCTGGAGCGCGGCACCGTGGCAGGTGGCGCAGTTGGCGGCGAAGAGCTTCTCGCCCTCGTCGATGGTCGACTGCGAGACGACGCCGGTCTCGTCGGCGGTCGCGGTCGAGCTGAACGCGGCGTAGGCGCCGCCGGTGCTCAGCAGGCCGATCACGATCAGTGCGACGGCGGCCAACGGGTGGCGGCGGCCGGTCTTCTTCGCAGTGCGGGCGCGGGGGTTCTTCGCCATGGCTTCGATGATCCTCAGTGCTTATTTCAGGAAGTAGATGACGATGAAGAGGCCGATCCAGACCACATCGACGAAGTGCCAGTAGTAGGAGACGACGATCGCGCTGGTCGCCTCCTTGTGCCCGAACCGCTTCGCCGAGTAGGCGCGGCCGATCACGAGGAGCATGGCGATGAGGCCGCCCAGCACGTGCAGGCCGTGGAAGCCGGTCGTGATGTAGAAGGCGGAGCCGTAGGCGCTCGACGAGAGGGTCACGTGCTCGCTCACGAGCACGGCGTACTCGTAGGTCTGGCCGGCGACGAAGATCGCGCCCAGGGCGAAGCTCGCGAAGAACCACTCGACCATGCCCCACTGCGTCGGCTTCCAGCCGGTCGCACGGGGTTGCAGCCGCTCTGCGGCGAAGACGCCGAACTGCATCGTGACCGAGGAGAGCACGAGCACGACCGTGATCGTGAAGGCCCAGGGCACGTTGAGCAGACCGGCCTCGCCGGCCCAGAGCTCGGGGGACATCGAACGCAGCGTGAAGTAGATCGCGAAGAGGCCAGCGAAGAACATCACTTCGCTGCCGAGCCACACGATCGTGCCGACGGCCACGGTATTGGGTCGGTTCACGACGGGGGCCGACCGCTCCAGAGAGGTGCTTGTCACGTGGTCCATTATGCGGGATTTCGCTCACGGCGTTTACTAAGGCAGACCTTGCTTCGACGATATGTCGAAGATGTACATCCGGTGCCGGCCCGCCGTTCGCCGGAATGGCGGGGGAGGCGCCAGTGAGAAGAGATCCGATCCGATCCGACGAGTCGGCGCGTCGCGGCGCCGGAACGGCCTCCGCGGCGTCGCTAGGGTGATCCGCATGAGCACCGAGCACAGCTGGTCCGGCATCCTGGGCGCCCTCCTCGAGGGTCGCGACCTGAGCATCGCCGAGGCCACCTGGTGCATGGAGCAGGTGATGACGGGGGCGGCCACGCCCTCGCAGCTGGCCGGGTTCCTCGTGGCGCTGCGCGCGAAGGGCGAGACGGTCGACGAGATCGTGGGCTTCCGCGACGCGATCCTCGCCCACGCGGTGCCCCTGCCGCTGCCGAGCATGGCCGTCGACATCGTGGGCACGGGCGGCGACCTCGTCGGCACCGTCAACATCTCGACGATGGCCTCGATCGTGATCGCCGGCTCGGGCGTGCCCGTCGTCAAGCACGGCAACCGCGCCTCGAGCAGCCGTTCGGGCAGTTCGGACGTGCTGGCCGCGCTCGGCGTCGATCTCGACCTGGAGCCCGAGCAGGTGGCGGCGAACCTCGAGCGGGTCGGCATCACCTTCGCCTTCGCGGCCAAGTTCCACCCCGGGTTCCGGCACGCCGCCGCGACGCGCAAGGAGCTCGGCATCCCCACGGTCTTCAACTTCCTCGGTCCGCTGGTCAACCCGGTGCGCCCCGAGGCGAGCGCCGTCGGCGTCTCCTCGCTCGAGAAGGTGCCGCTCATCGTCGGCGTCTTCCGCACCCGCGGCGCCACCGCGCTCGTCTTCCGCGGCGACGACGGCCTCGACGAGCTGACCACGACCGGGCACAGCCACATCTGGGAGGTCAGCCGCGGCTCGGTGAACGAGTACGACCTCGACCCCCGAGACCTCGGCATCCCGCAGGCGAGCATCGAGGACCTGCTCGGCGGCGACGCGCAGCACAACGCGCGGATCGCCCGCGAGACGCTCGCCGGCGCATCCGGTGCGGTGCGCGACATCGTGCTGCTGAACGCCGCCGCCGGCCTCGTGGCCTACCGCCTCGCCGAGGACGCCGCGCAGGGCGACCGGCCGCTGCTCGACCGCCTGCGCGAGCAGCTCGTCGTCGCGGCCGAGACGATCGACTCGGGTCGGGCGATCGCGAAGCTCGACGAGTGGATCGGCGGCTGACGCCTCGCCCTCGCGCTACTGGAAGTCGCGGGAGCGCGTGCGCACCCCGACGTCGAGGGTCTCGAAGCGGTCGGCCACGAGGTTGATCACGCCCTCGGGCGTGCGCTCGAGGATGCCGCGCACGATGAGCGCGGGGCTGCCGCGCGCGATCGTGCGGTAGCGGCCCCAGACCCCGACGCTGCAGATGACGTTGAGCAGGCCCGTCTCGTCCTCGATGTTCATGAAGGTCATGCCGCCGGCGGTGGCCGGGCGCTGACGGTGCGTGACGACGCCGCCCACCTCGATCCGCCGGCCGGACTCCGCGGTGCTCAGTGCGGCGACGTCGAGCGCGCCGCGGCGGCGCAGTCCGGCACGCAGATGCTGCATCGGGTGGCCCTCGGGGGTAATGCCCGTGGCCCAGAGGTCGAAGGCGGTCTGCTCGGCGCCCGTCGGCACGGGCAGCAGCGGCGGCTGCACTGCCACGGCGGTGTGCGGCAGCTGCTCGGGGCGCTCGCGGGCGGCGCGGCCCGCCTCCCAGAGCCCCTCGCGCACCCCGACCCCGAGCCCCTCGAGCGCGCCGGCGCCGGCGAGACCCTCGATCTGCGCGCTCGTGAGCCGGGCCCGGCGGGACAGGTCGTGCAGATCGCGGAACGGGCCGTCCTGCTCGCGGGCGTCGACGATGCGCTTCGCGGAGTGCTCGCTCATGCCCGTGACGCCGGCGAGGCCGAGCCGCACGGCGTGCCGGGCGTCGCGGCGGTGGGAGGGGAGCGCGGCGACGCTCGCGCGGTCGAAGACCGGCGGCACGGGCGGCTGGGCGCGCTCGGCGCATCCGCTCAGCCCGGTCGGTCCCTCGCCCGGCTCGATCCGCTCGAGGCCCGGCTGCCAGCCGGAGCGCTGCACGTCGGGGCGGAGGGTGCGCACGCCGTGGCGGCGCGCATCCGCCGTCAGCGTCTGGCTGGAGTAGAAGCCCATCGGCTGCGAGCGCAGCAGGGCGGCGAGGAAGGCGGCCGGGTAGTGCAGCTTGAGCCAGCTGCTCGCGTAGACGAGCAGCCCGAAGCTGAGGCTGTGGCTCTCGGCGAAGCCGAAGTCGGCGAAGGCCTGGATCTTGTCGTAGATCGCGTTCGAGGTCTCCTCGTCGAGGCCGTTCTCGGCCATGCCCGCGTAGAGCTTGGCCTTGAGGCCGTCGATCTTCTCGCGCCCGCGCTTGGAGCCCATCGAGCGGCGCAGCAGATCGGCGTCCTCGGCGTCGCAGTTGCCGATGGCGACGGCCATCTGCATGAGCTGCTCCTGGAAGATCGGCACGCCGCAGGTCTTCTCGAGCACGGGCTTGAGCTTCGGGTGCACGTAGTCGATCGGCTCCTTGCCGAGCTTGCGGCGGATGTAGGGGTGCACCGCGCCGCCCTGGATCGGGCCAGGGCGGATGAGGGCGATCTCGATGACGAGGTCGTAGAACCGCCGCGGCTGCAGCCGGGGGAGCGTGCCCATCTGCGCACGGCTCTCGACCTGGAAGACGCCGATCGAGTCCGCGATCGCGAGCATGTCGTAGACGGCCGGCTCCTCGCCGGGGATCGTCTCGAGGGTCCAGCGCTCGCCGGTGTGCTCGGCGATGAGCTCGAAGCAGTGGTTGAGCGCCGACAGCATGCCGAGGCCGAGCAGGTCGAACTTGACCAGGCCCATGTAGGCGCAGTCGTCCTTGTCCCACTGCAGCACGGTGCGCTTCTCCATGCGGGCCTTCTCGATCGGCACGACCTCGCCGACGGGCCGGTCGGTGAGCACCATGCCGCCGGAGTGGATGCCGAGGTGGCGCGGGGCCTTGAGCAGCTCGCCGGCCAGATCGAGCACCGGCAGCGGCACGCCCGTCTCCGCCGTGGGCAGCGGGCCGTAGGCCTCGACGTTCTTCGACCACGCATCCTGCTGGCCCGGGCTGAAGCCGAGCGCCTTCGCGATGTCGCGCACGGCGTTGCGGGGCCGGTAGGTGATGACGTTGGCGACCTGCGCGGCGTTGCGGCGGCCGTAGCGCTCGTAGACGTACTGGATCGCCTCCTCGCGGCGGTCGGAGTCGAAGTCGACGTCGATGTCGGGCTCCTCGTCGCGCAGGCTCGAGAGGAACCGCTCGAAGGGCAGCTGGTAGAAGAAGGCGTCCACCGCGGTGACGCTGAGCACGTAGCAGACCACCGAGCTTGCGGCGGATCCGCGGCCCTGGCAGAGGATGCCGCGCTCGCGGGCGAAGCGCACGATGTCCTCGACGATGAGGAAATAGCCGGGGAAGTCCTTGGCCTCGATGACGTCGAGCTCGCTCGCGACGCGCGCCTCGACGGTGGCGTAGGTCGTCGCGTCGAGGTGCGCGTACTTGGCCGGCAGGCGCTCGGCGACCAGCGCGCGCAGCCAGCTCATGGGGGTATGCCCCTCGGGTACATCGAGCTTCGGCAGCCCGGGGGAGGCCTTCTTGAGCGGGAAGGCCAGCTGCTCGGCGAGCGCGACGGTGCGCTCCACCGCGCCGGCATGGCGGATGAAGCGGGCCGCCATCTCCGCCCCCGAGCGCAGGTGCGCCCCCGCCGTCGCGGGCAGCCAGCCGTCGAGGTCGTCGAGGCTGCGCCGCGCCCGCACCGCCGCGAGGGCCTCGGCGAGGCGGTGGCCCTCGGGGCGCGCGAAGTGCGCGTTGCCGGCGGCGATCGTCGGCAGCCCTCGCTCGGCGGCGAGGGTCGCGAGCGCGTCGTTGCGGGGGTCGTCGAGCGGGTCGCCGTGCGCCGTCAGCTCGACGACGACGTGCTCGGCGCCGAAGAGGGCGACCAGCTCATCGAGGGCGGCGCCCGCGGCCTGCCGGCCCGCCGCATCCGCTGCGCCCAGCGCCCGCCGCACGCGGCCCTTGCGGCAGCCGGTGAGCGCGACGACGCTGCCGCGCACCCGCTGGGCGAGCGCGTCGAGGTCGTAGACCGGGCGCCCCTTCTCGGCCCCGTCGGCGAGCTGCGCGTCGGTGATCGCGCCGGCGAGCGCGTGGTAGCCATTGGCGCCCCGGGCCAGCAGCAGCAGGTGCTCGCCCTCCGGGTCGGCCGTGCCCTGCTGCGGGCCGCTCAGGCCCAGCGAGAGCTCGGCGCCGTAGACCGTAGCGAGCCCGTGCGCCTCGGCCGCCTCGGCGAAGCGCGCGGCGCCGTAGAAGCCGTCGTGATCGGTGATCGCCAGCGCGCTGAGGCCGAGCCGCACCGCCTCCTCGACGAGCTGCTCGGGCGAGCTCGAGCCGTCGAGGAAGCTGTAGCTCGAGTGCGCGTGCAGCTCGGCGTAGGGCACGGTCGCCGTGGGCCGGTCGAGCTCGGGGGCGTCGTAGTGCGCGCGCTTGCGCGAGAAGGCCGGTCCGTCGCCGCCGTCGCGGCCCGTGAAACCGGAGGGGTGCTCGACGCCCATCTCGGTGGCGGCGTCGATGCCGCTCGGGCGGGGAGGCCGCTGCGGCGAGCGGATGCGGTCGGAGCGATCGCTGCGGGTGCCGTGCGCGGAGGGGGTGGGAGGGGGCGCGCTCGGGCTCCGATCGGAGCCCTCCCGGCCGGGTTCGGCGACCGGCTCGCGGTCGGCCGATGCCTCGACGCGGTCGTGCTCACCCGGCTCGGAGGGCCGCCGGGTCGCCGAGAGCCGCCGCTCGATCGCCGACCAGGGCTGCGGCGGGTTCCTGAAGCCCATCGTCCCTCCCTCTGCGCAGCGCTGGCGCGCATCCGCTCGTCCACTATCGAAGATATGTTCGAATCATGCAAGCCGGTAGCGTTGGCAGCACCCCACGAGCAGGAGCAGCATGACTACGCCTCGACCCGCCCGCGTCTACACGGCCGGCCCCGCCGTCTTCTTCCCCGACCTCGCCGAGCGGATCGCCGAGGTGCACCGTCTCGCCGGTGAGCGCGGCCTGGAGGCGATCGTGCCGGGCGATGTGCTCGACCGGCCCGAGGGATTCCCGGTGCCGCCGAGCATGCGCGACATCTACGAGCTCAACGTGCAGCGCATCCTGCGGGCGGATGCGGTGATCGCCGACCTCACCCCGTTCCGCGGCCCCAGCGCCGACCCCGGCACGGTCTGGGAGATCGGCTACGCCGTGGCGCTCGGCAAGCCGGTGTTCGCCTACACGGGCGACCGCCGCGAGTACAAGGAGCGGGTCGCGCCCGACGGCCTGCGGGTCGAGGATCACGGCGCCGTCGACAACCTGATGATCGGCGCCTCGATCGCCTCGCTGCACGACGACCAGGCCGGCGCGCTCGACGCGGTCGCCGCGTGGTGGGCCGAGCAGGACTGATCGTCGTGCTGCGGCGGACCTAGGATCGCCGCATGCCCATCGTCGATCTCGCCATCTACGCCGACGGCCACCGCACGGCGGACCCCGCGAGCCTCGACGAGGCCTTCGAGCTCGCCGGCCAGCGCGGCGGGCTCGCCTGGGTCGCGCTCGACGACCCCTCCGCCGAGGAGCTGCGCGCCGTCGCGACGGAGTTCGGCGTGGACGAGCCCTTCGTGGGGCACGCGCTCGCGCCGCACCACCGCTCCGGCCTCGAGCGGCTCGGCGGCGCACTGCACCTCGTGCTGCGGCCCGCCCGGTACGACGACGCCGACGAGGCGGTGCGCTTCGACGAGCTGCACGTGCTGCAGCGCGACGATCTCGTCGTCACCGTGCGGCACGGCGGCTCGCCCGACGTGGCCGCGGTGCGCGAACGCCTCGAGGCGCATCCGGACTGGCTCGCCGGCGGCGCCACCCGCATCCTCGGCGCGCTGCTCGCCCAGGTCGTGGAGGACTACGCGCCGGTGGTCGCCGGCCTCGAGCAGGACATCGACGAGATCGAGGAGCAGCTCTTCGGCGGCGACGAGCACGTCTCGCGGCGCAGCTACGAGCTGCTGCGCGAGGTGATCCGGTTCCAGAAGTCGGTGCATCCGCTCGACGACATCATCGACACGCTCGCCGAGCGCGCTCGGGAGGACGGCGCGCCGGATGCGGTGCGCCGATCGCTGCGCGCGGTCGCCGGCCGAGTGCGCCGGGTCTCCGAGCGAGCGGATGCGTTCAGCACGCTGCTGCAGAACGCGCTGACCGTGCACTCCACGCTGGTGAGCCAGCGCCAGAACGAGCAGATGGAGCGGCTCAGCGAGACGAGCGTCCGTCAGGCCGAGCAGTCGAAGCGGATCTCGTCGTGGGCGGCGATCCTCTTCGCGCCGACGATGATCGCGGCGGTCTACGGCATGAACTTCCGCTTCATGCCCGAGCTCGAGCAGCCCTGGGGCTACCCGGCCGCGCTCGGCGCCATGCTCGGCGTCGGGGTGCTGTTCTGGGCGATCTTCAAGGCCAAAAAGTGGCTGTGAGGCGCGCTCAGTCGTAGCGGCCCTCCGCCCGCCAGCGCCCCTCCTCGAGCAGCAGCAGCCAGGCGGTGCCGTCGGCCTCGACGAGCTGCAGCCGCTGCGCGACGCGGTGGCGCTCCGGATCCCACCAGCGCTGCTGCAGCGGCCAGGGGCCGGCCCAGGCGCGCACATCGCTCGTCGCGCGGCGCTCGGCGGGGGAGAAGAGCGAGGGCGGCGCGCTGAGCGCACCGCGCTCGTCGACCCGCACGGGCTCGCCGGTCTCGTCGAGCAGCAGCACGGGCGGCGGCTCGGCGAAGACCGTGGCCGGCGTCGGCCCGGGCAGGGAGCCCGGCCAGGGCGCCTGCTGCGCCGCCGCCGCGGGGCCGCGGGAACCGGCGGGGCGGCGCGGGGCGGCGCGGGGCGCTCCGGCCCGGGTGCCCGCGGTCGCGCCCTGCTTCCCCGATCGGCCGGTCGCGCCGGCGGCGCTGCTCGCACCCCCGGCTGCGCTCGGCCCCGCCGCGCCCTGCGCCGCCTCGCCCCAGGGCACCAGCACGCGGCGCTCGTCGAGCAGCCGACCGCCGGCGACCGTCGCGGTGACCACGGCCTCGTGGCCGAGCAGGCTCTGCACCCGGCTGAGCGCGCCGTGCACGCGCTCCTCCGGCGCGCCGCCCCAGAGGCCCTGCTCGTGGTTGCCGAGCTCGTCAGCCTCCTCGGGCAGTAGCCGGACGGCCGTGATCGGCGCTCCGAGCTGCTCGCCGCCGCGCATGGCGCCCTGCAGCTGCCAGCGCAGCCGGTCGACGACGTCGGCGGGCGAGAACCAGCGCGGATGCAGCCAGGCCCGCTCGCTGCGCCCGCCCGCTTCGTCGTCGATCACCACGCGCAGGCTCGTGCAGGCGAGCCCCGCGGCCCGCAGCCCCGCGATGAAGCGCTCCGCGGGCTGGCGGGCCGCGAAGGCGAGCTGGTCGACCCGGTCGAGCGGCGGCTCGAAGGCCAGCGCGACCTCGAGCTCGGGCGGGGGCACCCGCGGCTGCACGGCGCGCGGGTCGCGGCCCGCGGCGAGCGCGTGCGCCCGGGCGCCGGCCTCGCCGAAGCGGTCGCGCACCGCCGTGGCGTCGAGCGCGGCGAAGCCGCCGAGCGTGCGCACCCCGAGGCGGCGCAGCAGCGCGGCGAGCTCATCGTCGCCGAGCGCCGTCACGGGCAGCCCGGCGAGGAACTCGGCCGCGCCGCCCGGTGGCACGGCGAGCACCGTGCCGGCCACGGCCGCGCGGGCGGCCTGCTCGGCCGTGTACGGGCCCTCCGCGATGCCGAGGCGCGCCCCGGGCAGGGCGACGGCCCGCAGCAGCTCGTCGCCCGCGGCCTCCTCACCGCCGTAGAAGCGCGCGGGGCCGCGAGCGCGCAGCGCGCAGAGCCCGGGCCTGATGGCCTGCACGCCGGGCATGACCGCCTCGATGCGGTCGAGCACCGGTTCGAAGGCGCGGTGGTCGGCGGCCGGGTCGTACTGCAGCAGCTGCAGCGCCGGACTGCGGGACTGCGCGTCGCGCAGCCGCTGCCCGCGGCGCACCCCCTCCGCCCGGGCCGCGGACGAGCAGGCGAGCACGAGCCCCTTTTCCACGAGGGCGAGCGGATGCGCGGGGTCGAGCCCCGCATCCGCCACCGCCGCCAGCACGGGCCAGTCGGGCACCCAGAGCAGCATCGTGCGCACCGGCTCGGCGGCGGGACGCACGGTGCCGGATCGGGCCGGCGCGCGATCCCAGGGGGACGGGCTCGGCGGGCTCATGCGGTGCCGCCTGCGCGCAGGGGCGCCCGGCTCGTGCAGCGCCCGCATCCGTCGCAGACGGCGCCGCTCGCGAGACCCGGGCCGCTCACGACACCGCCGCCGTCCGCGCCTCGAGGCCGACGAGCTCGACGGCCTCCCCGGTCGTCGCCGAGGCCGCGGGTTCGCGGGCGGCCGCCGCCACGTCGGCACCCAGGTCGTCGACCGCGGGTGCCGATGCCGTGGCGCCCGCACCGGGCAGCACGATCGTGGCGCGTTGCACCCGCCCGCCCCGGGAGGAGGTCTCGACCCGCAGCTCGCGCTGCTCGAGCAGCCCGTGGCCGGCGCCGAGGCCTGACCACCGCGATCCGGTGACCCGCAGCGCCGCCTCGCTGCCGGGCCAGGCGCCGAGCGCGACGAGGCTCGCACCCCGCTCGCGCAGGCGGGCGCCGAGGCGGCCGAGCGCCGCATCCGCCGCCCCGCCCGCCGCCGGGCCCGGCTGCACGAGCACGAGGTCGAGGGCGTCGGCCACCGCGGCCGTCACCCGCAGCCACTGCTCGCCCGGGCGCGGCACGAGCACGAGCCTGCGCAGGTCGATGCCCAGCGCGGCGGCGGCCTCGGGCGCCAGGTCGGGCAGGCCGATCGCGCCGCACCAGAGCCCCGCGCGGCTCGCCTCGGCGAGCATCGCCAGGCCGAGCGAGAGCGTGCCGGCCGCGCCGGGCTCGGGCAGCGAGTAGACCGAGCCGGCCCGCAGCGCGCCGCCGGGCAGCGCCGGGGCGATCGCCGGTGCGGTCGGCAGCGCCGCGCGATCGTCGATGCGGGTGCGCTGCATCGCGCTGATGCGGGACTGCAGCTCGCGCACGGCGCCCTCGCGCTCGCCGGCGTCGCGGGGCGGGCGCGGCACGGCGCGCAGGCTCGAGCGGGCCGGCGCCGGTGCACCCGGCACCGGGCCGGCCGTCAGCTGCTGCGCGACCGCGTCCACCACGTCATGCTCGAACATGTGTTCGATTAAGTCAACAGCCACCGACATCGGCGGATCGCCGTGGAATCTCGGTCGCCGAGAGGCCCCGCAGGCTCTACGATCTCTCTCCATGGAGGAGGGTTTCGCCGAGTCGCTGCTGCGCGGCCCGAGAGGACGACGGCTGTGCGCCGCCGTGCTCACGACGCGCAGCCTGGAGCTCTGGGAGCAGCTCGCCCGCGCCGGCCTCGAGCCGGGTGACGCGGCGCTGCAGGAGCAGCTCGCCCGCTCCGTCGACGCCACGGAGGTGACGACGACCTCCTACGAGGAGGACCCCGCCGCCTTCCTGCCGGCGCTGCGCGAGGCCGTGCGCGAGGCCAGCTACTGGCAGCAGCCCGACGCCGAGGACCGCATGCTCGCCGCGCCCGGCCTGCTCGCCGCGCTGCTGCCCGTCGCCCGAGCGCTCGGTGAGGCCTCGGCGACCGCGTGGTGGCGCCTGCCGGTCGACCCCGGGCAGCAGTACCACGTCGCCTTCGCCGAGCACGGCGCCGCGGAGCCGCCGCGGCTCGGCCGCAGCGCCGAGGCCCTCGTGCGGTGGCGCCGCGCCGCCACCGCCGAGGAGCACCGCGCCGCCGACGAGCGCTCCGCCGACCCCAGGAGCTCGTGGAGCGGCAGCTGGTGGTCCGCGCCGACCGGCCTCGTCGCGACCTCCCGCAGCCTCGGTGCCCACGGGGCCGTCGGGCTGCAGCTCACCGAGGACGGCATCGAGTGGCCCGAAGCCTGCCTGCAGCACCTGCGCCCGCAGGTCGGCGCCCGCGTCTTCGAGATCGACGGCCCCGAGGCCTGGACCGAGCTCGTGGCCCGCTACCCGGTCGAGGTCACCGCCTCGCGGCGCCACGACTGGTGGCGCTCCACGGGCGGCGAGGAGCGCTGGCTGCTGCCCGACTGGACCCGCGTCGCCGAGGACTGGGACGGCGTGCACCTGAGCGTGCTCGGCTACCTCTCCGCGGCCGGGCGTCGGCTCCCCGCCGGCGGCGACTACGAGACCGTGCTGGCCGGATGGGACCCCGACGCGACCTACTGGCTCGCGGATGTGCTCGAGCCCGTCGGCGGGCCCGCGCACTGGCTGCGCGAGCGCGACGAGGACGACGAGGGCGCCGGCTGGACGCCGGTGCCGGTCTCCGAGCTGAACGACCGGGAGCTGGACGAGCCGGCCGAGTAGCGAGCGGATGCGGGCGGCCGCACCGCGCATCCGCTCGGCTCGCTCCCGGCTGGGCGGGGCCTGCCTCCGAGGTTGCGGTGTAGGCGCATCCCCTAGCGTTGGGGATCCGACCCGAAGGGACCCCCGATGACGCCCACCACCGAGCGCCCCTGGCTCTCGTCCTACGCCGAGGGCGTGCCGACCGACATCGAGCCCGTCACCGGCTCGCTGGTCGACCTGCTCGACGAGGCGGTGCGCGGGCACAGGCGGCGCGTCGCGCTCGAGTTCTTCGGCCGGACCACCACCTACGCCGAGCTCGGCGAGCAGGTGGAGCGCGCCGCTCGCGGGCTGCAGAAGCTGGGCGTGGAGGCCGGCGACCGGGTGGCGATCATCCTGCCGAACTGCCCGCAGCACGTGATCGCGTTCTACGCGGTGCTGCGCCTCGGCGCGATCGTGGTCGAGCACAACCCGCTCTACACGCCGCGCGAGCTGCGGCATCAGTTCGAGGACCACGGCGCCAAGGTCGCCATCGCCTGGGACAAGGTCTACGACTCGCTCGACGAGTTCCCCGAGGACGTGGCGCCCGAGCACATCGTCGCCGTCGACCTCACCGAGGCCATGCCGCTCGGCACCCGGCTCGCCCTCAAGCTGCCGGTGCCGCGCGCACGGGAGGCGCGCGAGCGGATCACCGCCGCGCCCGCCGCCCGCAAGGTCTTCCCCTGGAGGAAGCTCGTCGACGAGCGCCGCCTCTCGCACCGGCACCCGCGCCCCGCCGTGGGCGACACCGCCGCGCTGCAGTACACGAGCGGCACCACCGGCAGCCCGAAGGGCGCGATCCTCAGCCACGGCAACCTGCGCGCCAACGCGGCCCAGGGCCGGGCCTGGGTGCCCGGGCTGCGCGAGGGGCACGAGGTCTTCTACGGCGTGCTGCCGCTGTTCCACGCCTACGGCCTGACCCTCAACCTCACCTTCGCGCTGAGCATCGGCGCGCGGCTCGTGCTCTTCCCGACCTTCGACGTCGACCTCGTCACCGCGGCGGCGAAGAAGTCGCCGCCCACCTTCCTGCCGGCCGTGCCGCCGATCTACGACGCTCTCGCTCGGGCCGCCGAGCGCGGCAAGATCGACGTCTCGCGCATCCGCTTCGCCATCTCGGGCGCCATGGCGCTGCCCGTGGCCACCGTGGAGCGCTGGGAGAAGGTGACCGGCGGTCTGCTCGTGGAGGGCTACGGCATGACCGAGACCTCGCCCGTGGCGCTCGGCAACCCGATCGGTCCGTCGCGTCGGCCTGGCACCGTCGGCGTACCGTTCCCGTCGACCGAGGCGAAGGTCGTCGACCCCGACGATCCCTCGATCGAGCGCCCGCTCGGCGAGGCCGGCGAGCTGCTGCTGCGCGGTCCGCAGGTGTTCCAGGGCTACTGGCGACGGCCGGATGAGACCGCCGAGACCCTGCTGCCCGACGGTTGGGTGCGCACGGGCGACCTCGTCGTGATGGAGCCGGACGGCTTCGTCGCGATCGTCGACCGCAAGAAGGAGCTCATCATCACGGGCGGCTTCAACGTGGCGCCCTCCGAGGTGGAGGACGTGCTGCGCCGGCACCCGGCGGTGGCGGATGCGGCGGTCGTCGGACTGGCCCGCACGAGCGGCGGCGAGGAGGTCGCCGCGGCCGTCGTGCTGCGCGAGGAGGACGCCGCGACGCCGGAGGAGATCCGCGAGTTCAGCCGCGACCTGCTGGCCGCCTACAAGGTGCCGCGGCGGGTGATCGTGGTCGACGAGCTGCCCCGTTCGCTGCTCGGCAAGGTGCTGCGCCGCGAGGTGCGCGACCGCCTGCAGCGGGCGCTCGGCAAGTAGGACGCGGCTCCCGCCGCACGACGGCCGTGTCGTGCGCGTTGCGCCGCGCTGGATGTTCACCGCACGGCCCTTGTCGCGGCGGCTGGCCGCTGCGACGCTGGCCGCATGATCCCCGAGACCTGGACGCCCGTGCGGCGCGGCGACGAGCTCGTCGGCTACCTCGAGACGGCGCCGACGGGCAGCATCCCGCGGCTGCTCACCGGCTCCGCGCTCGATGCCGCGCACCCGCGCGCCGAGGCGATCGCCGTGCTCGAGGCGCGGGGCCTGCCGGAGCTGGACCGCGTGCACTGGGCCCGGCTGCCGCATCCGCTGCCCGCCGGCCGCTTCGCCGCGGCCGCGCCGGAGCGCGACTGGCACTGGACCGAGGTCGCGATCGTGGACGTGACGGATGCGGAGTGCACGGTGCGCCCGCGCTCCGCGGACCCGGGTGCGCCCGAGTCGCTCGCCGTGCTGCCCGTGCCCGTCGCCGGCCTGCTGCGCCGCGAGGCCCCGGAGCGCTGAACCGCGATGGCTGCAGTGCAGGCGCTGGATCGCGGCCGCTGAACCCGGAGCGTTGAACCCGGAGCGTCGAACCGGGAGCGCAGCCCAGGCGGCTGTGCCCTGCCCCGCCGTCAGTCGGGCCGGCCCGCCTCGAGGAGACGGAGGAAGGCGCTCAGCTCGGCGAGGCCCGCCGGCTTGGCGGGCAGGTAGTCGGCGAGGTCGGGGGAGTGCACGAGGTGCGCCGCCCACTGGGCGCGCGAGATGGCGACGTTGAGGCGGTTGGCCATGAGCAGGAAGCCGATGCCGCGGGGCACCTCGGCCGCGCTCGAGGCGGTCATGCTGAGGATCGCGACGGGCGCCTCACGGCCCTGGAAGAGGTCGACGGTGCCGACCGGCACCTCGTCGAGTCCGGCCGCGGCGAGCCGCTCGCGCAGCAGGTGCACCTGCGCGTTGTAGGGCGCGACGACGATGAGGTCGCGCTGCTCGATCGGGCGCGGTGCCGCGCCGATCGAGGAGCGCCAGGAGCGGCCGAGCGCATCGCGGGCGATCGCGACGACCCGTTCGGCCTCCTCGACGCTCGCGACGTCGTTGCCGCGGTGCTCGACGGCGTGCGCGTGCAGCCCCGGTGCGACGCCCTCCAGCAGCCGCTGGCTCGCCTCGGGTTGGCGCGAGCGCAGCGCGCCGTCGTAGGAGAGCTCGGAGACGGGCGCCGCCACGGCCGGGTGCATGCGCCAGCTCTCGGCGAGGAAGTAGCCGCGCTCGGCCGGGATGACGTGGTGCCCCTGCTGCAGCCAGGCGAGCGCCGACTCGTCGACGGGCTCCGGATGCGAGCCCTGGCTCACCTGCGGCAGCTGCTGCGGGTCGCCGAGCAGCAGCAGGTTGCGCGCCGAGACGCCCGCGGCGATGGTGGCGGCGAGCGAGAACTGGCCGGCCTCGTCGACGACGAGCAGGTCGAGCTGCCCCCGGCCCACCCGGTTGGTGTTCGCGAAGTCCCAGGCCGTGCCGCCGTACACGGCGCCGCCGGCGCGGCCGAGGAAGTCGGGCACGCCCTTGTCGGGCAGCGGCGTCCAGGCCGCGTCCTCCGGGTCCTGCGCGCGGGCGCGCTTGCCGATCGCCTCGCGGGGCACGCCGGCGCGCGCGACGCCGGCGAGCACGTTCTCGACCGCTGCGTGGCTCTGCGCCACGACGCCGATGCTCCAGCCGTGCTCGCGGACGAGGCGGGCGATCACGCGCGAGCCGACGTAGGTCTTGCCCGTGCCGGGCGGACCCTGCACGGCGAGGTAGGAGTCGTCGAGGTCGAGCAGCGAGTCGAGGATCGCCTCGGCTGTCCCGCCGCCCTGCACGGCCGCGAGCGCGGCGCCTGAGCGGCGCCGCGGTGCCCGGCGCACCAGGAGATCCGTGACCGCATCCGCGGGCAGCGGGTCGGCGCCCAGCAGGGTCGCGGCCCACTCCGAGATCGCGGCGACCAGCGCATCCGTCTTCGGGGGTGTGGCCGGGGTGAGCGCGGCCGGCAGATCGTTGTAGTGCTCGGCGCCGGCGGCGAGGGTCTCGATCAGCTCGAACACCCCGTCGTCGGCGGACTCGACCGTGACCGCGCGGGCAGGGCGCGTCGTCGGCGGCAGCGGCTTGCCGAGGAAGGGGCCGGGGGCGTCGTAGAGCATGAAGGGCGTGGCGCCCGGGGCGATGCGGCTGCCCGGGGCGAGCTGCCCGCTGACCCGCAGGATGCGCCGATCGCTGCGCTGGCGCCCCTCGCGGTGCCAGTCGCGCACGACCTCGGCACGCTCGATCACGAGCACGTCGCGCGTGTCGGCCCACTCCTCGACCGGCTGCTCGAGTCGCGCGAAGTGTTCCCACCAGTACTGCTTCTGCTCGCGGTCGTAGTAGTCGACGGCGGCGCCGGCGAGGGCCAGCGCGGTCTGCTCAGGAGTGCGGTCGGCGGGGGCGACGTGCTCGAGCCCGGCCGTGAGCTGCGCGGCCAGGCGGCCGCGCTCCTCGCGGGCGAGCTGCGCGGCGCTCGGCAGCGGCTCCTCCGCGGCCAGCGGCGCCGACCACGGGGCGACCCCGGCCTCGGCGGCGCGATCGAGCAGCCAGTCGCGCAGCTGCAGGGTGGAGCGGCAGTCGTAGGCGTTGTAGTCGGCGATCTCGGCGAGCAGGGCCGCGGCCTCATCCGCTCGCCCGGCGTCGCGCAGCGCGCGCCAGTGCGCGTAGGCGTCGACCGAGCCGGCGCCGGTCGTCACCTCGCTCGTGCGCAGATCGTCGCCCATGTAGAGCGGTTCGAGCTTCTTGAGGCTGGAGGATGGGGAGGAGACGCGCAGGCTGCGGCCGACGACCGTGTAGAGGTCGACCAGCACCTCCTCGCGCAGGAGCGTGTCGACGAAGGCCTCGCCGACGCCGTGCCGGGCGGCCAGGGAGGCGAGGTGGGAGCGCTCGTAGGCGGCGTAGTGGTACACGTGCATGCCGGGATGCGCGGCCCGCCGGTCGGCCAGGTAGTCGAGGAAGTCGATGAGCGCCTGCCGCTCCTCGGCGTGGTCGTGCGCCCAGAACGCCCGGAACACCGGGGCGGCGTCGCCGACCGGCGCCTCGACGAGGCCGAAGAGGTAGTCGAGGCCCCAGTCGTCGCGCTCGCCCTCCGCGTAGAGCGGGTCGCCCTCGAAGTCGAAGAAGACGTCGCCCGCATCGGGGGCGGGGATCGCCGCGAGCGCGGCGGGGTCGTGCACGACGTGGTGCAGCGCGCCGTCCTGCTCGGCGGCCAGCTGCAGCCGGGCCTGCTCGCGCAGCTTGTGCAGCGTGCCGGCGGCGATGCCGGGCACGGGCGCGGACGAGGCCGCGAGGGCGTCGATCGTGGCGACGCCGGCCTCGAGCAGGCGGCCCCGCTGCGAGACCCGGGAGCCGCCCACGAGCAGCACGTCGCGGTGCGCCTGCAGCTCCGCGGCGCAGACCTCGCAGCGGAAGCAGGCGGTGAAGCGCGGATCGCCCCAGCGCAGGGCGTCCGTCTCCGCCAGGCGAGCGTCGACGATGCCCTCGAGCCGCGCGCGCCGGCGCAGGTAGACGGGCAGCACGTCGGCGAGCCGGTGCGTTGCCGTGGCGCCGTCGCCGAGCAGCAGGTGCACGTGCTCGCCGAGCGGGATGCCCGCATCCAGCAGCTGCTGCGAGTACGCGGCGACCTGCAGCAGGGCGGTGACCTTCGCGGACCGCGCGAGCTTCGTATCCGCCACCTCGTAGCGCCATGCGCCGCTCGGCACTGCGACCGGCGCGCGCAGGATGAAGTCGGCGAAGCCCACGAAGCGCTCGTCGGCGAAGGTGGCCTGGAACACCACATCGGCGCCATCGCGCATGGCGGCGAGCCCGAGCTCGCGCATCGCCGCGACCGCGACGTCGTCGAGCACGTTCGGCCGTGCGATCTCGGCCACGCCGCCGGGGGAGCCGGGCACGTGCTCGCCGAAGCGCTGCCGGTACCCCTCGAGCACGCGCTCCTCGTGCTCGTCGCCGAGCGTCGCGGCGCGCGCCAGCATGGCGTCGGGCTGCAGGTCGAGGGCGTCGCTGCGCCCGAGCTTCACGTCGAGCGCGCGCAGGAAGGCGAACTCGCAGGCGGAGGCGTTGGAGAGATCGGTCGCGCTCGTGACGACCGAGCCCCCGCGGATGAACATGCGTTCAGCGTAGGGGCGGCCGCCGACACTACTCGGCGGTGTAGAAGGCGGCGACGCGCGCGGCGGCGGTCTTCGCCACGACGATCGAGGCGCCGGCCGCGCGGTGGGCGCGCTCCCAGGCCGCGGCGGTCGCGCGCACGTAGGCCGGGCCGTCCGGCTCTTCCGAGTCGCCGCCGACGAGGTGGCGCTCCAGTGCGAGCAGCGAGCCGTCCCAGCCCACGCCGGCCGCGCCCGGACCGTACTCCTGCCAGTGCTCGTCGTCGTCGGCGCCGTGCGCGAGCCGCAGCAGCGTGCCCGCGCCGTCCGGACGCAGCGCGACCTCCAGCGGGCTCGAGTCGCCGTCGTACTCCCAGGTGAGCCGCAGCAGCGCGTGCGGCTCGCAGGCGAGCACCGAGCCGGCCGTGCCGCTGGCCTCGAGCCGGTAGCGCCCGCCGTCGACGACCACGGGCTCGAACCAGGCGCCGACGCGCTCCGGATCGGTCAGCGCGGCCCAGACCTCGGCCGGAGCGACGTCGAGGCGCCGCTCGAGCTCGACGACGTGGCCGTCGCCGTCGGGGCGCGTGCTGCGGGCGGTGGCGGCGACGAGGGCGGTGAGGTCCATGCCGCCAGCGTAGGCGGGCGTCGCGGGGGCCGGCCGCGCGCACGGCGGCCCTAGGCTGAGTGGATGAGCGCCGCCGATTCCCCGCCCCCGGGCGCGATCGGCCGCGATCCGGGCGACGCCTGGGTGGAGTCGCCCGACGGCCGCCGCTACTGGGGCCGCTTCGGCGCCGCCGGTCTGCTCGCCCACGATCCGCAGCGCGGCGTCCTGCTGCAGCACCGAGTGGGCTGGAGCCACTTCGGCGGCACCTGGGGCATCCCGGGCGGCGCGATCCAGCAGGGCGAGACGGCGGTGGACGGCGCCCTGCGCGAGGCGGCCGAGGAATCGGGCGCGCCCCGCGCATCCCTCGTCCTGCAGCGCACGAGCGTTCTCGATCTCGGCATCTGGAGCTACACGACCGTGCTGGCCGCGGTGCGCGAGCCCTTCGAGCCGGTCATCGCCGACGCCGAGAGCCTCGAGCTGCGCTGGGTGCCGATCGACGAGGTCGAGGCGATGCCGCTGCACCCCGGCTTCGGCGGCAGCTGGCCGGCGCTGCGGGCCATGCTGGCCGAGCCCCTGACCCTGCTCGTCGACGGCGCGAACGTCGTCGGCTCGCGCCCGGACGGCTGGTGGCGCGACCGCGTCGGCGCCGCCGAGCGGCTGGCGGCGGCGCTCGGCGGGCTGGCCGGAGACGGCCTGCCCGCGGCGAGCCTCGGGGTCGGGGGCGCGCACGCCTGGCCGAGCATCGAGCTCGTGCTCGAGGGCGCGGCTCGCCCGGCCGCCGAGCGCGAAGTGCCGGGCCTCGTGCAGCACGCGGCCCCGGCGGACGGCGACGGCGCCCTCGTCGAGCTCGCCCGCGAGCGCATCGCCGAGGGGCGCCGGGTCGTGACCGTGACGGCCGACCGCGGCCTGCGCGAACGGCTCGCCGCCGCCGGCGCCAGCGTCGTCGGGCCGAGCACGCTGCTCGATCTCCTCGGCTGAGCGGCGTGCGAGCCCTGCCGGGGACTGCACTCGGACTGGGAGCGTCGCCGTGCCCAGGCGACCGGGTCTAGCGTGGCCTGATGCCCCGCACCGCCCGACACGCCCTGCCCGATGCCGAGCAGCTGGCGGTGACGTGGGGTGTGCCGGACGACTTCGGCGGCATGACGAGCGCACTGCTGCAGCGCTCCGCGGCCTTCGCCGCGGCCGGGCGCCCCGTCCGGGTGCTGACCTTCGACGACCGCCTCGACACCGCGGCGCTGAGCGAGCGGATGCGGGCGAACGGCCAGCTCGCCGAGGGCGTGATCGTCGAGCACCTGTGGGACTGGCTGGGCACGCATCCGCTCGCTCCCGGTGCCGGCGCCGACCGCGTCTTCACGCCGCTGACGGAGGGCGAGGAGGACCGTCATGACGGCGTCGTGCGGCGCCGCACCCGCCGTGCGGACGACGGGGCCGTGCTGCAGGTCGATCGATACCGCGCCGATGGCAGCCTGCTCGCGAGCGATCGCCGCGACGTGCTCGAGCGGGGCGTACCCGGCGGGCGGGCCGTCGTGGTCTGCGACGGCGAGGGTCGTCCCGTGCGCGGCTGGGGCAGCGTCTGGGCGCTCTACCGGCACTGGTTCGACGCCCTGATCGGCGAGCGCCGCGCGGTCCTGGTGGTCGACTCGAAGACCTCCGCGCGCTTCGTGCGCGGCTACCGGCGGCCGAACGTGGCGACGGTGCACGTCGTGCACAGCTCGCACCGCGGCGCCGATGGCGGCTTCAAGGCCAGCCGCCGGGAAGTGCTCGAGCACGCCGACGACTTCGACGGCCTCGTCGTGCTGACCGATCGCCAGCGGCGCGATCTCGAGCACGATCTGACCGTGCCCGCGCGCGTCGATGTCGTGCCGAACGCCCGCGATCTCGAGGCGCTCATCGCGGCGCCGCTCGACCGCCCCCGCGGCAACGGCGTGATGCTGGCCTCGCTGACCGGGCGCAAGCGCGTGCCGCACGCGGTCCGCGCCGTGGCCCGAACGGAGACGGCGGTGCGTCTGGACCTCTACGGCGACGGGGACCGGCGCGACGAGGTCGAGCAGGCGATCGCGGACGAGCGCGCCGAGGACCGCGTCATGCTGCTGGGGCACCGCCCCGGTGCGGCCGCGGCGTTCGCGGGCGGCGACTTCAGCCTGCTCACGTCGACGGCGGAGGGCGCCCCGCTCGTGCTGGTGGAGTCGCTGGCGGCCGGATGCATCCCCATCGCCTACGACATCGAGTACGGGCCGAGCGACATGATCCGCGACGGCGTGGACGGCTACGTGGTGCCCGCGGGCGACACGGCTGCCCTCAGCGAGCGGATCGATCGGCTGCAGCGGCTCCCCGACGCCGAGGTCCTCGCCATGCGCGGGCGTGCTCGCGAGGCGGCGCTCGGCTACACCGATGCGGCCGTCACCGAGCGCTGGGCCGCGGTGCTCGCCGGCATCGCCGAGAGCAAGGGCTGGTCGGCGGGGACACCGGGCCTGGCCCGCCGTGCACTCCGAGCGCTGCGTCGTCGATGACCGCACCGGAGCGGCCGGCATCGGCGGCTCCGGCCGCACGAGCGGGCCGCATCTCGCGACCCGCCCTCAGTCGCGCCGTGCACCACCAGGGGTCGAATCCGCATCGTCGGCGCGGTCCGGCGCCGCGGGCTCGACGGCGGGGGTGCGGAAGCTGCGCTCGGCCTTCTTGACCCGTTTGCCCAAGCGCTTCGCCAGGCGGTGCGAGGGCGCCTCGATCCAGGCGGTGAACGCCCATCCGACGAGCAGCGATACCGGGATGCCGACCAGCGCGACCGCCCACCACCGTTCGTCGCGGAGCACGTAGGCCAGGGTGCCGAGGATCGGCGCGTGCACGAGGTAGAGGCTGAAGGACGTGCGGCCGAGCCACTGCGACGTCGGGCCCTCGAGGGCGCGGCGCACTCGCGCCCAGCCCAGCGCTACGAGGAGGACTCCGACGGCGCCGGCGGCCGAGAGCCCCCACACCGCGGAGCTCGCGAGCGAGCCGGCGGGCAGCACGGGCCGGGTGAGCCAGCTGCCGATGAGCAGCAGCACGGAGAGCAGCGCGAAGGCCGGCCAATAGCCGCGCCGACGGGGGCGCTCGGCCCAGGCTCGCACATCGTCGAGACGCACCGCGATGAGCGCGCCGACGAGGAACACCGGCAGGTAGACGAGGGCCTCGAGGCCGGCGATGCGCCCGATCAGGCTCGCGGCGATCGCCACGACGGCGGCGAGCAGCGCCCGCCGGCGCAGCAGCAGCGCGGCGCCCACGAAGGCGGGCAGGGTCACCGAGAAGATGAGCTCCCAGCGCAGGGACCAGAGCACGTTGTTGAGGTCGTACGTTGCCGGCGCGAGACTCGCCTCGCCCAGCACCAGCGCGAGGCTCACCTCCCGCGCCTGAGCGGCGTCGCTCCATGAGCCCTCGACGACCCGGGAGATGTCGCGCGGCACGAGCAGCACGAGCGCCGCGGCGAAGAGCAGCGACGCGAGGACCGGCAGGTAGAGGCGCACCAGCCGTGAGGCCATGAACGCCGGCCAGTCGAATCGTGCCTTGAGCGCGGGGATCGTGACGACGAGCCCCGAGAGCACGAAGAAGACGAGCACGGCCTCGGTGCCGGCGAACACCGCCTTCACGGGGGACTGGGTGACCCAGGTCCAAGCGTCCGTGCCCTCGACGATCGGCCGGGCCACCAGGCTGCAGTGGTAGAGCACCACGACCACGGCGGCGATGCCGCGCAGCCCGTCGAGGCTGGGGATTCGGCTGCTCACACGCGCGGGTGCTGGACTCGTCACCTGCCGACGGTACTGCGTGCCGTGGCCCCCGAGCCTCGGGCAGCCTGTGCGGCAGCTGTGCCGCTCGGGGCTCAGCGGCGGAGTGCGAAGCCCCGCGGCGCATCGGCGGGGTCGGCCGGAGTCGCGGTGACCGCGTCGACCCGTGCGCCGGGCGGGCCCTGCCGCAGCCAGTCCGCCATCCGCTCGACGGCGTCGTCGTCGTCCGCGACGAGGGCCTCCACCTCGCCGCCCGGCAGGTTGCGCACCCAGCCGGCCACGCCGATCCGCTCGGCCGCCTGCACGGCGGACCAGCGGAAGCCGACGCCCTGGACGCGGCCGGTGACGAGGAAGCGCTGCGCGGTCATGGCGGCAGCGTAGGAGACGGATGCTGCAGTCAGTGCAGCTTCACAGCCCGCCGATACCCGGCGGCAGCAGGATGAGCGCATGAAGTGCCCCCAGGACAACGCCACCCTCGTCATGAGCGAGCGCTCCGGCGTCGAGATCGACTACTGCCCCGAGTGCCGGGGCATCTGGCTCGACCGCGGAGAGCTCGACAAGATCCTCGAGCGCGCCGAGGCGCAGATCCAGGCCGCGGCCCCGGTCGCGCCCGCCGCCCCGCCGGTCGCTCCGCAGCAGCCGCCGCAGCCCACGGCCGCTCCGGCCTACCCGCCGCAGCAGCCGCCCATGCAGCCGTACCCGGGCGCTATGCCGCCCCGCGGCCACTACAACTCGAGCCCGGGCAGCTACCCGCGCGGCGGCTACGGCTACGGCCAGCAGCCCTACGGACAGCAGCCGTACCGCCGCAAGAAGGGCGGCTGGCTGGGCGAGCTGCTGGGTTGAGCTCGAGCGCCCAGCGGCATAGCCGCTGGGCGTCGTCTCCGCAGAGCGTGCGCATCCGGTCGAGTGCGTCGGGCTCGGCCTAGCGTCGGGTCATGTTGCATGTGACGCTCCCGACCCCTGAAGACCTCGCCGAGCTCATCGACCAGCGCGACCCCGCCAGCGTGTCGCTCGTCGTGCCCTCGTCGAACCGACCGGCCGAGGGGGATGCCGCCCGGCTCGCGCTGCGCAGCGCAGCGCAGGAGGCGCTGGCCCAGCTCGACGCCGAGCCCGCGGCCCAGCTGCGCGCCGCGCTCGAGGAGCTGGTCGAGGATGACGAGTTCTGGCGGCGTCAGGCGCGCACGATCGCCGTCTTCGCCGCGCCCGGCACCCTGCACGCCTTCACCCTGCCGAACCGGCTCGAGCCGCTCGTCGCGGTCGGCGACCGCTTCGACATCGGCCCGCTGCTGCGCTCCCTCGCCATCTCGCAGGAGGGCTGGGTGCTGCTGCTGCACGAGCAGGCGGCCCGCCTCTTCGCGGTGAGCGCCGAGGGCGCGCCCGAGGAGCAGCAGCTCGAGCTGCCCGACGACCTGCACTCGATCCTCGAGATCACCGACCAGGGCGGCCAGGCCGAACTGCCGCGCGCCAAGGGCGCCACCGGCGAGACGCCGGAGCGGCGCCGCTTCGCGAGCGCGGTGCAGGATGCGGTGCTGCCGCACCTGCGCAGCACGGGGCGTCCGCTCATCCTCGCCGCCTCGAACGACCTCGCGCCCGCCTACCGCGCGATCAACCGCTACGACCATCTGCTCGCCGAGGGCATCGAGCAGCACCCCGGCTCGCTCGACCCGGCGCGCATTGGCGAACTGGCCCGCGGCGTGCTCGACCGGCACGGCGCCGCTGAGCTCGCCGACTGGCGCGAGCGCTTCGAGGAGCGGCTGACGTCGGGCCGCTCGGCCGGCGACCTGGCGCAGGTCGCGCACGCCGCCTCGCTCGGTCAGGTCGAGGAGCTGCTGCTCGACATCGACTGGGGCGTGGAGGGGTCGATCGACGACGCCGGCGTGGTGACCGAGCTCGATGCGCCGAGCGCCGAGGGCTACCGCATCGTCGACGAGGTCGCGGCGCGGGTGCTGCGCCACGGCGGCTCCGTGCGCGCGGTGCGCGCGGAGGATCTGCCGAACGGTGGGCCCGTCGCGGCGCTGCTGCGCTACGCGGTCTGACCGACGACGCACGCCGCGAGGGCCCCAGGGCGACCCGGGGCCCTCGCGCTGCGCTCGTCAACGCGATCGCCAGCTCGCGGCTCGATAGGCTCGACGGGTGAGCCGTACCACCCCCGCGAAGCCGCCCGTCCGCCGTCCCGCGATCGCCGCGGGCATCCTCGGCGCGATCGTGCTCCTCGCCGGCACCTTCCTCGTCGGCACGGATGCGTTCCTGTACATCCGCTACGCCGCCGCGATCCTCGCGCTCATCACGGTCGTGCTGCTGGTGCAGGTCAAGCGCTTCGGCTGGATCGCTCCGCTCGCGGCCTTGGCCGTGCTCTGGAACCCGATCTACCCCTTCGACTTCTCGGGGCAGTTCTGGGTGATGGCGCAGTACCTCGCCGCCGCGGTGTTCATCCTCGCCGCCGTGCTGGTGAAGGTGCCCGACGAGAACGCCCCGCGACGGGGCTGAGCGGTGGCGGGGGAGCGGATGCGCGCACCGCGGCAGCGTCGGCCTCGGCGAGTACCGTGGCTGGCGTCGGACCTGACCCGCTCGTTCACCTCGCTCGCCGTGGTGTTCGCGGGACTCGTGATGGCGAACCCGGTGCTCGATGCGGCGGGCGTCGCCGACGTCGGGATCACTCGGCTCGCCGCGACCCTCTTCGGCTCCTGGGTGCTCTTCGCGGTCGTCTACGCCGCGCAGACCGTCGTCGTGTTCGCCCGCGCCGATGCCGAGCGCTTCGCCGACCTCATCGCCGCGACGACGCCGGAGCCCGGCTGGCGCACCGTGCTCTGGGTGGCCAACGGCGGCGGCGCCGTCTCGTGGGCGCTCTCCGGTTCGCTGGCCGCGATCGTCTCGGTCGTGCTGCTCGTCTCCCAGCGTGCGCTCTCCGAGAGCCCGGTCTTCGTCGTGCTCGGCGTGGCCGTGGTCATCACCTCGTGGGCGCTCATCATGCTCGCCTACGCCGTGCGCTACGCCAGGGAATGGGTGCGCTCGGGCGGTCTGGTCTTCGGCGGCGACGAGGCGCCGCGCTTCACCGACTTCGTCTACGTCGCCGTGCAGGTGGCGACGACCTTCGCGAGCAGCGACGTGCAGACGACAACGCGGTCCATGCGCAAGGTCGTCGCCGTGAACAGCGTCGTGGCCTTCGCCTTCAACACCGTCATCGTCGCGCTGCTGGTCTCCACGCTGATCAGCGCCGCCAGCTGAGAGGAACCGCATGAGCCTGCACGAGCAGTGGGACGCCCTGACCGCCGAGGCGCTCGTCGAGCGCGGCGGTCTCAAGTGGACGCAGACGGATGCGCGCGGCCGACCCGCCCTCGGCGCCTGGGTCGCCGAGATGGACTTCGGCACCGCGCCGCCGGTGCTCGAGGCGCTGCGCGCCGTCACCGAGCGCGGCGACTTCGGCTACGCCTCCGAGGCGCTGCACGAGCGGATGGGCGAGGCCGCCGCGGACTGGATGGCGCACCGCTACGGCTGGCGGCCGGAGCCGGCGCACGTGCATCCGCTCGCCGACGTGATCCAGGGCATGGTGCTGGCGATCACCGAGTTCTCGCGCCCGGGCGCCCCGGTGATCGTGCCGACGCCGGCGTACATGCCCTTCCTCGACGTGCCGCCCTCGCTCGGCCGGCAGGTGCTGCAGCTGCCCCTCCTGCGCGACGCCGACGGCGGCTTCGCCATGGACCTCGATGCGCTGGATGCGGCCTTCGCCGCCGGGGCCGACGTGCTCGTGCTGGCGAACCCGGGCAACCCGACCGGCAAGGTCTTCCGCCGCGAGGAGCTCGTCGCGATCGCCGAGGTCGCCGCGCGCCACGACGCGCGGGTGTTCGCCGATGAGATCCATGCGCCGCTCACGCTGCACGGCCTGCGGCACGTGCCCTACGCCTCGGTCTCGCCGGAGGCCGCGCGCACCGCGGTCACGGCGATGAGCGCCTCGAAGGCCTGGAACCTGCCCGGCCTCAAGACCGCGCAGCTCGTGCTGACGAACGCCCGCGACCGGGCCCGCTGGGCCTCGATCGGCTTCATGGCCAGCCACGGCGCCTCGACGCCCGGTCTGCACGCGAACATCGCCGCCTACGCGGCGGGGGAGCCCTGGCTGAACGAGGTCACGAGCTATCTCGAGGGCAACGAGCGGCTGCTGCGCGAGGGGCTCGCGGCAGCGCTGCCCGATGCGCGGCTCGCCCCGCTCGAGGGCACCTACCTCGCCTGGGTCGACCTCTCCGCCTACGCGGCGCCGGGCGAGCCGGCCGAGCGGCTGCTCGAGGCCGGGGTCGCGGTCAACGCGGGCCCGGCGTTCGGCCTCGCCGGTGCGGGGCACGTGCGCGTCAACCTCGCGACCGGCCGCGGTCTGATCGCGCAGATCGTCGAGCGGATGGGCGCCCTGGCGCGCTGAGCGCCGGTGGGCGGGGCCGCGCTCAGCGCGGTCGAGCGACCGCGTAGGTCGCGACGACGATGCCGGTCGGCGAGGTGAAGGACGAGACGACCTCGAGCGCGGCGTACCGCTCGGCGAACAGGCGGGTGCCGGAGCCGAGCACCACCGGCAGGATCGTGAGCAGGTACTCGTCGATCAGATCGGCGCTCGCGAGGGAGCGCACGAGCTCGCCGCTGCCGAGGATCACGATCTCGCCGTCGAGCGAGGACCGCAGACGCCGCACCGCCTCGACCGCGTCACCCTGCGCATCCGGCTCCAGGAGCTCGGAGTTCGGATGCGGCAGCTCCGTCCGCGCGGATCGGAACGCGACGTGCTTCGGGGTCCGCCGCAGCACCTCCGAGAAGGGGTTCGGCTCGGTCGTGCCGAGCCAGTGGCCCACGAGGTCCCGGTAGGTGCGGTGCCCGAACAGGAGCGCGGCGGTGCCGCCGCGGCCGGACATCGCGGCCTGGGCGGCCTCCGGATCCGCGCCGAGCAGGGCGGTCGCCCAGCCGCCGTGCAGGAACCCGCCGCGGGTGTCCTCGTCCGCTCGCCCGGGCGACTGCATGACGCCGTCGAGCGACACGTTCTCCACTGCCACGATCTTCGCCATCATCGCCTCCGCATCCTCGCCCTGCCGGCGTGGACCGTCGACGCCCCAGAGTAGGCACCGCGGAGCCTCGCGGCGCGTGCCGCGCTCCCGATCGGCAGCGGGCGCACAGACCCGCCCCGCGGGCGATCAGTCCGCGATGAGCCCGTAGACGACCTCGAGGTACTCCTCGATGCCCTCCTCGCCGCCCTCGCGGCCGAAACCGGAGTGCCCGACGCCGCCGAAGGGCGCCGCGGCGTTCGAGACGACCCCGGCGTTGACGCCGAGCATGCCCGAGCGGATGCGGCGCAGCAACCGGTGCGCCCGTGCGGCATCGCGGGTGTACGCGTAGGCGACGAGACCGAAGGGGGTGCCGTTGGCGAGTGCGACCGCCTCGTCCTCGTCGGCGAAGGTCTGCACGGGCGCGATGGGGCCGAAGACCTCCTCCTCGAGCACCCGGGATCCCGCCGCGACGCCGCTCAGTACGGTCGGCTCGAAGAAGGCGCCCTCGCCGCGAGCACCGCCGGTGCGCACCGTCGCGCCGCGGTCGACCGCGTCGGCGACGAGCGCGGCGCAGCGCTCGGCGGCGGACTCGCGGATGAGCGGGCCGAGGTCGGTGCCCTCGTCCGTGCCGCGGCCGAGGCGCAGGGCGCCGGCGCGCTCGGCGAGCCGAGCGGTGAACGCCTCGGCCACCGACTCGTGGACGAGGAAGCGGTTGGCCGCCGTGCAGGCCTGGCCGATGTTGCGGAACTTCGCCGCCATCGCGCCCTCGACGGCGGCCTCGAGGTCGGCGTCCTCGAAGACGAGGAACGGCGCGTTGCCGCCGAGCTCCATCGAGGTGCGCAGCAGCTGCTCGGCCGACTGCTCGAGCAGTCGGCGGCCGACGGGCGTCGAGCCGGTGAAGCTGAGCTTCGCGAGGCGGGGGTCGGGCAGCAGTGCGTCGCTGACCGCATCCGCTCGGCTCGTCGTGACCACGTTGACGACGCCGCCGGGCAGGCCCGCCTCGCGCAGCAGCTCGGCGAACCAGAGGCTGGTGAGCGGGGTCGCGTCGGCGGGCTTCAGCACGACCGTGCAGCCGGCCGCGAGCGCCGGGGCGATCTTGCGGGTGGCCATGGCGAGCGGGAAGTTCCACGGGGTGACCAGGTAGCAGGGGCCGACCGCTCGGCGCTCCACGAGCACCGTGCCGCCGCCCTCCGGCAGACGCGACGTGCGGCCGCCGATGCGCACCGCCTCCTCGGCGAACCAGCGCAGGAACTCGCCGCCGTAGCGCACCTCGCCGCGGGCCTCGTCGAGGCTCTTGCCCATCTCGAACGAGATGAGCAGCGCGGCCTGCTCGGCGCGCTCCTGCAGCAGCTCGAAGGCGCGGCGCAGCACCTCGCCGCGCTCGCGGGGCGCGGTATCCCGCCAGGCGGGGAAGGCCTCGTGGGCCGCCTCCAGGGCGTCCAGCGCATCGGCGCCGGTGCCGTCGGCGACCGCCGCCAGCACGGCGCCGTCGTAGGGGTCGCGCACGTCGAAGGTGCTCGCTGCGGGCCGCCAGGCGCCGCCGATCAGCAGGCCTCGGGGCACCGTGTCGAGCACGGCGGCGGTATCGAGGGTTCGTGGCATGGGGCTCTCCAGACGCTCGGGGCCGCCAGGCTACGCCCGCCGGCTCGGAGGCCCGCTCAGCCTCAACGGCGCTTGCCGCGACCCTTCGTGCGGTGGCTCGCCTTCGGCGTCGCGCCGCGCTGATCCTTGGCCGCCGGCTTCGGCGGCTTGCGGGTGCGGGGGGCCGGCTTGCGCTTCGGCTCCTGCTCCGGCTCGGGCTCGCTCGCGCCCCGCGAGCTGCGGGCCGTGCGGCCGCGCACGACCCCCATGAACTCCTGGGCGAGCGGACCATCGGACTCGCGCAGCCAGACGAGGCCGACCACCGTGGTCGGCGCGTCGTCGATCGGCCGCGCCACGACGTCCTTGCGGGCGTGCAGCCGGGCGACCGACATGGGCAGCACGACGACGCCGACGTTCGCGGCCACCAGCTCGACGGCGCCCTTGACGGGGTCGGGCACGTCCTCCTCGATGCGGTCGCGGGTGCCGACCGGCAGCACCGTCTCGGCCTCGACCTCGGCGAGGGTCACCGACTCGGCGGCCTCGAAGACGTGCTCGGCCGGGGCGACGACCACCGCGCGCTCCTCGTAGAGCGGCACCACGTGCATCCGCCCGTCCGCGTTCTCGACCGGCAGTCGCACGAGCGCCAGCAGGGCGTCGCCGGCGCGCACGGCCTCGACCGCCTCGGCCTGCTCGGCGATCCGGATCTCGAGAGGGTTGTCGGGCATCCGCGCCGCCCAGGCGCGCTGCCATTTGGCGGGGGTGACGCCGGGGACGAAGCGCACGACGACCTGTTCCACCATGCCCCCCAGGCTAGCCCGGCGGTGAGGCTTCTCCCGGCGGGCCACTGGTTATCCTGGGCGGATGCCCGACAGCCCGCTCTCCGCATCGCCCTACGAGGTGCTCGGAGTCCCCGTCGATGCGGACGACGACGCGCTGCGGCGCGCGTACCGCCGGCGGCTGCGCGAGACGCACCCCGACACGGGCGGACGGGCGGACGAGTTCCACGCCGTGCAGGCGGCCTGGGATCTCGTCGGCACCCCCGAGGACCGCGCCCGCTACGACCGCGGGCGGCGGCCCTCGTACGACGATGAGCCGACGAGCTACGCGCCGCGCACCCACGAGCGCCGCGAGACCCGACCGCAGGCGCGCAGCCACGGCCACCCCGGCGGATGGATGCGGCTGCGCTACCTGGAGCTGATCCGCGAGTGGGCCGGTCGCGGCAACGAGCTGGACGACCCCTTCGCGGCGAAGGTCGTGCAGGCCGCCCCGCGCGAGCTGCGGCTGCTGCTGGCGGATGCGCTGGCCGAGGAGGCCACGGCAGCCCAGATCGCGGACCTCGGCATCGCCTACACGGCGTGGCACGACGTCGTCGTGGAGCAGCGCGGCTTCACCGGGGGCTTCGCCGCCGGCGGCGACGGGCTGGGACCGGCGAGTGCCGCCAAGATCGACCACGTGGTGCTCGGCCCGAGCGGGCTCTTCGCGATCGCCTCGCAGGACTGGGGCGCGCCCGTGAAGCTCAAGCGCGGCGAGCTGATCGGCGAGGGCCTCGCTCACGGCGAGACGCCGTTCGCGACGCTGGCGCAGCGCGCCAAGGCGCTGGGCCGCGCCGCGCGGGTGCGCGTGAGCGGCGTGCTCATCGTCGTGCCCGACGGCGCGAGCCCGGAGGGCGTGCTCGACGCGGGCAAGCACAAGGGGATGGCCGCCGCGGTCGTCCAGCGGCCCCGGCTGCCCCACCTGCTGCGCATCGGCGTGCTCGGCGCTCCGGCCATCGGCGGGCAGGAGCTCTTCGAGGTGCGCACCCGATTGCAGGAGGTCGTGCGCTTCGTGGAGTGAGTTCCGAGGATTCCTTGCAACTCGGCGACGCATGAGGTAAACCGTGAGCACGGGGCGCAAGGTCGTGCCCGGTCAACGATGCGGGGTACCCGAAATGAACCCATCGATCGACGTCGCTTATTCGAGCCGATCCCTCTCCGATGCTCCGCCATGCGCGGTGATCTGGCATGCGTACTGCGGGCCGCGCTGAGGCCCTCACCGCACTGACAACGGTCGCCGAAGGCGGTCGCGAGGGATCGATCCTGCTGGTCGGCGAGCCGGGCATCGGCAAGAGCCACGTGCTCGCCGAGGTCACCGCCGCCTCGGAGCACGGCTCGCTCGTGCGCATCAATGCGGGGGAGTCGGACTACCCGCTCGCCGGGTTCTCAGCGGTCTTCGCCGCGATCGACGATCCGCGGGCCATCGAGTTCGGCGGTCGGTTCACGCTGCGCAGCGCCGAGCCCTCGCAGATGCTCGCGGCGGCGCACGACGTGCTGGTGATGCTGCGGGGCCTGCGGCTCGCCCCCACCACGGTGCTCATCGACGACGTCGACCGGCTCGATACCGAGAGCCTGCTGCTCGTCGGGCTCATGGCGAACCGGCTCGGCGGCACGGGGCTGCGCCTCATCATGACGGCGACGAGCCTGCCGCCCACCAGCCCGCTGCTCGGCACGACCGTGCTGCGGATGCTGCCGCTGGGCTGCGAGGACCTCGCCGCGATCGGCGCCATGCTCGCGCCGGGGGCGGACTCCGCGGTCGTCGAGCTGCTGGCGCGGCGCAGCGCGGGCAATCCGCTCGTGCTGCGCGAGCACCTGCGGGCCGCCGAGCCGGCGGCGCTGCGCGGCACCGAGCCGCTGATGCTGCCGCCGCGACCGTCGCCCGCGCTCGGCGAACTGGTGCAGCACCTGCTCGGGCAGCGCAGCGACGAGGAGCTTCGACTGCTGCAGGACGTGGCGCTCGCCCCGATGACGCCGCTCCGAGCGATCGACCACGAGGACCTCGACGATTCCAGCCGTGACGCGGTGCTCGACCTGATCGCCGAGGGCGTGCTGGCCTCGAGGGGCCTCTCGGTGTCGGTACGCGATCCCCGGCTGCGGGCGCACCTCTTCTGGGCTCGCAGCAGTCGCATCGTGCGGGAACGGCACCGGGAGCTCGCCGCGCGCGTACGGCCGTTCGACGAGCGCAGCGCCTGCTGGCACGACAGCTTCGTCGACCGCGACGACCGGTCCGGCGAACGCCTCCTGCGCTCCGCCATCGAGCTCGCCGCAATGGCCGAGAGCGATGCCGCCGTCGAGTTCGCCGAGCGGGCCCTGCTGCTCGCGCCGGATCGGGACGCGCTGATGATCCCGCTCCTCGAGCTCGCGGATGCGCTGCTCCACCGCGGCGAGATCAGCGCCGCCTGGCGGTACGCGCACATCGCGGAGGGCCTCGGCGGATCGCACCGGGAGGTCATCAGGCTGGCGATCCTCACGCTCCGTCTCGGGCTCTCCCGTTCAGAGCACCTCCAGGACGGTCGCATCGGCGTCGTCGCCGAGCTGCACGGCGGGTCGGACTCGGACTGCGCGGGCGCACTGCTCGCCGTCGCGGCGATCGCCCACGCGGAGCGATGGAACCTCGACGAGAGCCGTGCGCTGCTGACGCAGGCGGCGACCCTCCCTCCGCTCGAACCGGGAACCGCATCGCTGCTGGCCGCCGTGCGCTCATCCGTCGGCGCGTTGGAGTCCGGTCGCTACGCCCCGGACGCGGAGGAGGCGAAGGAGCGGGATCCCTTCCGCATGCTCGTCCGTGCGCACGGTCTCAGCTGGGCCGAGCGCTTCGGGGAGGCGCGCGCGGTGCTCTCCTCGTTGATCATCTCGGCGAAGCCGGACGAGCCGGTCTGGGCCGATCTGGCGCGGTACCACCTGGCGCGCAACGAGATCTCGGCGGGGGATCACCGGGCGGCGCGGGTCGCGATCACGGAGTGGGGCACCTCGTCGCCGTGGGTGCCTGCCTCGAGCTCGCGCAACCTGCTGCTGCAGGGTTGGTTCGCCGCGTCGCTCGATCGGTCCGATGCCGCCGAGCTGCTGCTGCGCGAGGCCGCCGAGCGCGCCAGCGCGGAGGGTCAGCCGGCGGTCGTGATCGCCGCCGCCGCGCAGCTCGCGGAGTCCGCGCTCCTGCGCGGCGACCCCGAGACCTGCCTGCGCGAGCACGAGCGGATCGAACGGCAGCCCTCGCAGTACCGCGACGTCGGGTACCTGGCGTCGGTCGGCGACCACGTCGAGGCCTGCATCACGGTGGGCAGGGGTGCGGAGGCCATGGCCGCTGCCGCACGGCTGCGCACCCAGCTCAGGACGCACCCGTCGAGGCGGGGCTCGATGGTGCTGCTGCGGCTGCAGGCCCAGCTGCAGCCGGGTGCCGCGGCGATCGCCCCCTTCGAGGCGACGCGCGACGCCTTCTCGCCGGTCGATTCGTCCTTCGAGCTCGGCCGCACGCTCCTGGCCTTCGCCGAGCGCCTCGGCGAGCTGGGGCAGACGGCCGCCTCGCGGGAGCAGCGCTTCGCCGCGCAGAGCGCCTTCGATGCTGCCGGTGCGGTGGGCTGGTCGGCGCGGGCCGGCGGCACCGGTGCGCAGATGAGCGAGGTGCTGGCGACCTCGCTGCTCAGCGATGACGAGCGGGAGATCGTGCGCCGCGTGCTGCTCGGGCAGCGGAACCAGGACATCGCCGACGCGCTCTTCGTCTCGCTGCGCACCGTCGAGCTGCGGCTGACCCGCATCTACCGCTCGCTCGGCATCGAGTCGCGCTCGCAACTCGCCGCGCTGGTCTCGCGCTCGGCGCGCTGACCGCACGGCGCGGCAGTCCGCTGCAGCGATCGGATGCGGGGTCTGTCGGCGACCGCCGCGGTGATTGCGGGGCACCGCGCACCTCGCCCGCATCCGTTGACCGCCCGCGAGCGGTCGCGCAGAGTTGCACCGACGCCGCTCCTGCAGCTGAGCAGGACATCCCCCCGAAGCGGTCGTCTCACGCGGGGGACGATCCCGCTGCCGTCCCGACGGCGGCATCGTCTCCCGCGTTCTTCAGACCGGCCCGAGCGGGCCCACGAGCGGGATCCGTCGGACGGCCAGGTCTTGCGGATCCCGACCCCCCACCCCGCCGAGCTGCGCAATGGCGCGCAGCACGGCGGGGTGCTCGGAATCCCTCGCGCAGGTGGCGGCATCCCGGTTCGGGGTACGGCGACGATCCGTGCGTCCCGCAGCGCGGGATCGGGCCCGCGTGAACGGGGTACGGCGGCGTGTCAAGCGGTGCACGCGGACGGCTGACCGCCCGCCGAACGTCCACGCGGCGCCCCTTGTTCGAGGCGCGAAGTTGTGATTAACGTTCAGGTGCCACCTCGCGCCGAGGCGGCGCACCGCGGGTCCCCGAAGACTCGAGGCGCAGCCTCCCGAACCCGAATCGCTGCCCGCCATGACCCAGCTGCCCGCACGACAGTCGACCGCCGAGAACGCCTGAGCGACGCTCATGCGACACCGGCTCGATCGCAGAGCCGCTCTCGCCAGGATCGTCGAACTCGCCGAGGCACCCCGAGAGGGTGCGCTCGTCGTGGTCGGCGAACCCGGGATCGGCAAGACGCAACTCCTCGAGGATGCCTGTCAGGCCCTCGAGGGCTCGGTGGTGCTCGTGCGAGCGAACCCCGCCGAGCGCGGCTTCCCGCTCTCGGGGTTCTCCGCGATCGCCGCGGCGGTGAACGACCGACGCGCCGTCGAGTTCGGCGGGCGGTTCTCGCTGCGCTCCGCCGAGCAGGGCCAGCTGTTCGCGGCCGCGCACGATGTGCTCGGCATGCTGCGCGGCCTGCGCCTGCCGTCCACGGTCGTGCTCATCGACGATGCCGACGCCCTCGACGACGACAGCCGACGACTGCTCGGGCTCATGGCCGAGCGGCTCGCGGGCACCGGTCTGCGTCTGGTGCTGGCCTCGCAGGAGGTCGCACCCCGCAGTCCCTTCGGCGGCTCCGAGGTCGTCGAGCTCGCGGCCCTCGACCCGGAGGCGGCGATGGATCTCGGCCGGGCGACGGCGGAGGTCGATGAGGGCACCCTGCGCCTGCTGGCGCGGTTGAGCGCCGGGAACCCCACCGAACTGCGCGAGCAGCTGCTCAGCGCGGATCACGACGAGCTCGCGGGCCGCACCGGCCTGCACCTGCCCTTGCAGCCGAAGACCGCGCTGGCGCTCGCCGCGCAGCGCACCCTGGCCCGGCTGCAACCCGACGAGCGACGCGCGCTGGACGACATCGCCCTGGCACCGCAGCTGCACCTCGGCGTGCTCGGCGCTGCGCCGGGCGGCGAGAACGCCTCGGCGCCCGATGTGCTCGACGACCTGATGAGCGACGGGCTGCTGCTGGTGCGGGCCGGCACCGTCAGGATCCGCGACCCGCGCCTGCGCGCCCACGTGTACTGGTCGATGAGCGGACGGACCCGGCGGCAGCGGCACCACGCGCTGGCGGTGCTGCACGAGCCCCTCGACGATCGTCTCGCCGCATGGCACCGCAGCCAGGAGCAGGCGGATCCCGCATCCGGGGAGGAGCTCCTGCAGGCTGCGGTCGCCTTCGCCGAGGAGGGCGATGGCGACGTCGCGATGGAGTTCGCCGAGCGCGCCGTGCGCCTCGCCGTACCGCACGGCCGCTCCGATCCGCTGCTCGTCTCCCTCGCGGAGCGCCTCGTGCTGCACGGCGACTTCGACGCGGCCAACCGCTATCTCGGCTTCGCCCGGCTGGACGCCGCCAGCCCCGCGGAGACCACCCGCGCCGCGATGGTGCGGGTGGGCGCCGGGGCGCTGGCCGGCGCACCGCTGGGCGACGGCGAGGTCGCGGCCATCGCCATGGTGCACGGCGCGCAGGCTCCGGACGGGTCCGTCGCGCTGCTCGCCGCAGCGGCCGCGCTGCGCGCGGAGCAGTGGGAGCTCGCGGCGAGTCGGGCGCTGCTCGCGCAGGCCGGCGCGATCACCGAGCCCCTCGCACCGCCCACCCGCAGCCTGCTGCTCGCCGTCGAGACGATGGTCGAGGCGCACGACGGTCGCTCGCCCGGTACCGCTGCGGTGCTCGACCGCACGCTGCTGCAGCAGCCGATCCTCGCGCTGCTGCAGGCTCGCAGCCTCATCTGGGGCGAGGAGCACGCCGCCGCTCGGCTGCTCCTCGCGAGCCTCATGGCCTTCCCCCGATCGAGCGAGCCGCTGTGGAGCGACGCCGCCCGCATGCTCAGCATCGACAACGAGATCGCCGCGGGCGACCATCGCACCGCGCGGTTGCTGATCGAGGCGCCGTTTGCCGTGCGCGCGGACCCCGACAGCGCGCTGCAGGCACTGCTGGCGGCGTGGCATCGGGTGAGCCTCGATGATGCGGATGCGGTAGCTCCGCTGCTCGAGGAATCGATGCACCGAGCCCTGCGCGAGAGCAACCCGGCCCTGCAGGCGCGCACGGCGGCCCTGCACGCGAGCTTCGCGCTGCTGCACGGCGATCCGGAGGAGACGCTGCGCCAGGGACTGGTGCTCGGACGCCTGCGCCGCCTGGGCGGTCCGGAGCACCAGCTGCGTCACGTCGGCGACTCCATCGACGCGGCGCTACAGCTCGGCCTCGCCGCTCGCGCGAACGAGGAGATCGCCGCCTTCCGGCAGCGGCACGCCAGGCGGCCCTCCCGCTGGGGTCGTCAGCTGCTGCTGCGCATGAGGGCCCAGACCAGCTCCGGCGCGGCCTCCGTGCCGCTGTTCCAGAGCGCCGTCGAGGCCTTCGAGCCCGGCGACTCGCCCTACGAGCTCGGACGCACCCAGCTCGCCTTCGCCGAACGGCTCCGACAGCTCGGCATGGCCGAGGACGAGCGGATGGTGCGCGCCGCCGCCGTCGCCGCGTTCGATGGCGCCGGTGCGGTCGGCTGGTCCGCGCGAGCGGTGGGCGGTGCCTCCGAGCCGGCCGCGGCCCCGAGCGAGGCGCGGCTCACGGGCGAGGAGCTCGAGATCGTGCGCCTGGTGCAGCGCGGTGCGCGCAACCGCGAGATCGCCGACGCGCTCTTCCTGTCGGTGCGCACGGTGGAGCAGCGGCTCACGCGCATCTACCGCACGCTGGGGATCGCCTCCCGGGCTCAGCTCGGTTCGGCGCTCGCGAGCACCGCGATGCGAGGCATCGGCGCCTGAGCGGCTGCGCGCCGTTCGGGGCTGCGCCAGGCGCCGTCGGAGGGCTGGCGGAGCGCCGCCACCATGGCTCGCAGCCCCATCACCGCATCGACGAGCCGCACGGCGGGGAAGAAGGGGGCGAGCAGCAGCAGCTCGGCACGACGGCTGACGATCGCCGCGAAGACCGTGAGCGCGAGATCGGCGGCGAGCACTCCGAGCAGCAGCGCGCCGAACGGCAGCAGCTGCGCCACCGCGCTCATCGAGCCGCCTGGATCGATGCCCAGCGCCGCCAGGCCGGTGGCGGCGCCGGCTACCGCGGCCAGCGGTGTCAGCACCACGAGCAGCAGGTTGGTGACGATCAGCTCGAAGGAGGCGAGCCCGATGGCGGCCCAGAACAGCGTCGGCGTCGGCCGATGCCGCCGCAGCGTCTGCCAGTAGCCGAGCCCCCAGCGGAACACCTGCTTGGCGTAGCCCCGCAGCGTGTCCGGATCCTGGGTCACGGCGTGCGCAGCGCCGGGCACGAAGGCGATGCGGCCGAGCCGTTTCGCGTGCACCTCGAAGGTCATGTTGAAGTCCTCGATCGACAGGCCGGGTGCGTCGATGTCGATCTGCGCGACGACCTCGCCGCGGTACATGCTGGCGAAACCGGGCACGATGCTCACGGCGTTGGCGTGGCGTGCGGCCTGGCCGTACTTGTGCAGCAGCTGCATCGCCGAGTAGGTGCGCTGCCGGTAGCCGAGCAGCAGCCGCCCGAGCAGCGCCCCGCCGGCGCCGTCGCGGGCGCTCGAGGCGTAGCCGGCGACCGCGGCGACGCCGTCGTCCGCGAAGAGCGGCAGCCCGGTGCGCAGGTAGTCCTCCGCGAGACGGGTGTCGGCGTCGAGCAGCAGCACGATGAGGCCGGGCCGATCGAGCTCGAAGTGCCGGATGCCGTGGGCGAGCGCGACGGCCTTGCCGCCGTTGACCGGCCGCTCGAGCAGCCGCACCCCTGCCGCGTTCGCGATGGCCGCGGTCGCATCCGTCGAACCGTCCGAGATCACGTGGATCTGCTCCGGCGGCACGAGCGCGAGCGCCGCGTCGAGCGTGGCGCCGAGCACGAGCTCCTCGTTCCGGGCGGCGATCACGATGCGCACCGCATCCGCTCCGGGCGCATCACCGGCGGCTGCGCCCCGGGGCCGCGACCAGCGGAGCAGGCCGACGATCGACCAGGCGAGCGTGCTGATGCCCAGCACGAGGGCGACCGTGATCACCGTGGAAAGCATGGGGCTCCTCGCCGTGTGGGCCTTATCGGGGACCCGGCAACGCTACGAGCCACGGCACCGCAAGGCACCGCATTGCGTTGCGGGATTCCGCTGTACCCCCGATGCGGTGCCCGTGTACCCCGTCGGCGGAGCCCCGCGCACCTGCCGCGGCGGCGTTGACCGGGCGGCCGGCCGACCGGAGAGTCGACCTCGACGCCGTCCCTGCCAGCTGCGCAGGACCCCGATGACGGACGTCCCAAGTGAGGTCGCGCCGCCCGTCCCGAGGCGGCGCGACCTCGGGACGTCGAGCCCCGGGGAGCTACGGCGCGCTGCCAAGGGGAAGGAACGACGATGACACTGACTGCCGCTGCACGGCCCACCACCATCGACACGACGATCGCGGAGCACCAGCCGCCGGAGACCGCCGCCGAGGAGGGCTTCGCCTACGACGTGGCCATCGTCGGCCTCGGCTACGTGGGCCTGCCGACCGCGCTCGCCTACCACCACGCCGGCCAGCGCGTGCTCGGCGTCGACGTCTCGTCCCGCCGCCTCGACGCCATCCGCTCGGGCGCCGTCGACCTGGTGCAGGGCGACCGCGATCGGCTGGTCGGGGCGCTCGGCGACGAGGGCCTCACGTTCAGCGACGACGTCTCGAGCATCGCCCGCGCCGCCGCGGTCATCGTCTGCGTGCCGACGCCCGTCGACCGCTACCTCGTGCCGGACCTCGCGATGCTGCGGGCGGCCTGCGCGACCGTGCTGCGCCACGTCGTGCGCGGCCAGGTGATCGTGCTGACCTCCACCACCTACGTCGGCTGCACGCAGGATCTGCTCGTCGAGCCGCTCACCGAGGCCGGCTTCACGGTCGGCCGCGACGTCTTCGTCGCCTTCAGCGCCGAGCGCATCGACCCGGGCAACGACCGCGTCGCCCAGGAGGCGGTGCCGCGCGTCATCGGCGCCGCCACCCCCGAGTGCGAGGAGGAGGCCGCAGCGCTGCTCGGCCGCGCCGTCGACGAGGTGCACCGCGTGCCGTCGCTCGCGGCGGCCGAGATGACCAAGCTCTTGGAGAACACGTTTCGCGCCGTCAACATCGCGCTCGCGAACGAGTTCGCCGACGTCTGCCAGTCCCTCGACATCGACGTCCACACCGTGATCGGCGCCGCCGCGACGAAGCCCTACGGCTTCATGGCGTTCCAGCCCGGTCCGGGCGTGGGCGGTCACTGCATCCCCTGCGACCCCCACTACCTGCTCTGGCAGCTGCGCGCCGCGCGCATCGAGGCGCCGGTCATCTCCGAGGCGATGACGCAGATCGCCGCGCGACCGGGCCGCATCGTGCACCGCATCCGCGAGTCGCTCGTCCAGCAGGTCGGCACCGCCCCGCGCGTGCTGCTGCTCGGCGTGGCCTACAAGCCCGACGTGGCCGACGTGCGCGAGTCGCCGGCGCTCGAGATCCTGCAGCAGCTGCGCGACGGCGGCGTGGAGGTCGCCTACGTCGACCCGCACGTGCCGCTCGTGGCGCTGCCCGACGGCACCGTGCTCGAGGCGCTGGCGGAGCCCGAGGCCTTCGACCCGTCGCTGATCTTCGTGCACACCCGGCACGCGGCCCTCGACACGTCGTGGATCGGCGCCGACCGCATCGTGTTCGACGCCACCGGCGCGCTGGCGCCCGTGGTCGACCAGCACGATCACGCGAGCTTCGAGCGGATGGGGGCGCGGTCGTGAGGAGCGTCATCACCGGCGGCGCCGGCTTCGTCGGCTCCCACCTCGTCGAGCACCTGCTCGCGGCCGGGGACGAGGTCGTCGTGCTCGACGACCTGTCGACCGGCAGCCTGCAGAACCTCTCGCACCTGCTCGGCGACCCGCGGTTGCGCGTCGTCGAGGGCACCATCCTCGACGGCGAGCTCGTGCGCGCCACCCTCACCGGGGCCGACCGGGTGTTCCACCTGGCCGCGGCCGTGGGCGTGCGGCTCATCATCGACGAGCCGCTCAAGAGCCTGCGCACGAACATCCACGGCACCGAGCGCGTGCTCGAGGCCGCCCACGAGGTCGGCGCACGCGTGCTGCTCGTCTCGACGAGCGAGGTCTACGGCAAGAACACCGCCGACGCCCTGCACGAGGACTCCGACCGCATCCTCGGCTCGGCGCTGAAGTCGCGCTGGACCTACGCCGCGGCCAAGGGCATCGACGAGGCCTTCGCCCACGCCTACTTCACGCAGCTGGGCCTGGAGGTCGCCATCGTGCGGCTCTTCAACACCGTCGGCCCGCGGCAGACCGGCCGCTACGGCATGGTCGTGCCGAACCTGGTCGGCCAGGCGCTGCGCGGCGACGAGCTCACGGTGTTCGGCGACGGGCAGCAGACCCGCTGCTTCTCGTACGTGCGCGACGTGGTGCCGGCGCTCGTCGCCGTCGCCGAGGACGACCGCGCCCTCGGCCGGGCCTTCAACCTCGGCGGCGCCGAGGAGATCAGCATCGGCGCGCTCGCCGAGCGCGTCATCGCCGCGACCGGCAGCTCCAGCGGCATCCGCCTCGTGCCGTACGAGGAGGCCTACGCCGGCGAGGGCTTCGAGGACATGCGCCGTCGGGTGCCCGACAACACAGCCGCGGGCGAGCTCGTGGGCTTCGTGCCGCGCACCCCGCTCGACGAGATGATCCGCGCGATCGCGGCGGACATCCGCTCGCGCAGCGGCATCGACGGCACCGCAGCGGATGCGGAGGCCAGCCTGGTCGCCGCCGGAACGGAGTAGGACATGTGCGGCATCATCGCGGCGCGCCTCAGCGGTGCTGCCGCACCCGCCCTCGTCGAGGGGCTGGCGCGCCTGGAGTACCGCGGCTACGACTCGGCCGGCGTCGCGCTGCGCACCGAGGCCGGCGGCCTGCGCGTCGTGCGCACCATCGACCGCGTCGCTCAGCTCGAACGCCTGCTCCGCGACGACGACACCCTGGCGACGACCGGCATCGGTCACACCCGCTGGGCCACGCACGGCGGCGTGACGGAGCGCAACGCGCATCCGCATCGCGACTGCAGCGGCGAGCTCGCGGTGGTGCACAACGGCATCGTCGAGAACGCAGCTGCCCTGCGCGCGGAGCTCGAGGAGCGGGGGCACCGCTTCGCCTCGGAGGTCGACAGCGAGGTGATCCCGCACCTCATCGAGGAGGCGCGACAGCACGGTCTCGGCCTGGCCGACGCCGTCGGCGCGGCCGCGAGCCGTCTCGAGGGCGCCTGGGCCGTGGTCGTGCTCGACGCCGTGGACGGCCGCGTGGTCGCCACGGCGCACCGCTCGCCGCTCGTGCTCGGCCGCTCGATCGACGGCGACCTGCTCGCCAGCGACATCGGCGCCATCGCCGGGCGCGTCGAGAGCTTCCGCGCGCTGCGCAGCGGCGACGTCGTCGAGCTCGATCCGCTGGGATCGGAGCCGCGGTGGACCCAGGGCGGTCGCGCGGTCGCCGCTCCGCTGGCCATGCCGTGCACGGTCTCGAACGAGCAGCTCGACAGGGGCGACTACCCCGACCACATGGCCAAGGAGATCGACGAGCAGCCGGCCGTGGCCGAGCGCGTGCTCGCCGAGCTGCTGCCGGGCATCGCGCAGGGCGAGCCGTGGCGCTCGCTGGCGTTGCCGGACTTCCGGCGCATCGCCGTCGTCGCCTGCGGCACGTCGCTGCACGCCGGCATCGCCATCGCCGAGGTGTTCGGCCGGCTCGCCGGCATCCCGTGCACCGCCGTGGTGGCGAGCGAGGCGGGCAGCACGCACCTCGAGCCGCAGACGCTGGTCATGGCCTTCAGCCAGTCGGGCGAGACCGCCGACGTGCTGCGCGCCGTGGAGCTGCTGCGCGCGCCGGGCAACCCGGTGCTCGCGGTCACCAACGCGCCGCACTCCACCCTCGCCCGCACGGCGGACGCCGTGCTGCCCTGCCACGCCGGGCCCGAGATCGGCGTCGCGGCCACCAAGACCTTCACCGCCCAGGTGCTCACCGGCACCGGTCTGGCGCTCGCCGCGCTGGGGGCGACCGGTCGGATGCCCCGCGAGCGCCTGCTCGCCGCGGTCGAGGACCTGCGCCGCGTGCCCGAGCTGCTCGCGCAGTCGCTGCGGGTCGCCGACCGCTTCGTGCCCGGCATCGCCGGGGGCCTACTCGACGCGCACGGCTTCCTCTTCCTCGCGCGCGGCGCGGGCGTCGTCTACGCGGCGGAGGGGGCGCTCAAGCTCAAGGAGCTCAGCTACCGCTGGGCCGAGTCGTACCCGGCGGGCGAGCTCAAGCACGGCCCGCTGGCGCTCGTCGAGGCGCAGACCCCGGTGATCGTGCTGGACGGGACGGATGCGCGCCTGGCCGGCAACATCGCCGAGGTCGGCGCCCGTGGCGGCCGCGTGATCCGCATCGGCGGGCTCGGCGCGGACATCCCCGCGCTGGGCGGCTCGCCCGCGCCGATCGACGCGGTCGACTGGCTCGGCCCGCTCGAGTCGGTCGTGCCGCTGCAGGTGCTGGCCCGCGAGATCGCGCTCGGGCTCGGGCACGACGTCGACAAGCCGCGCAACCTCGCCAAGTCGGTGACGGTCGAGTGACCGGGCGCCGTACCGAGGGCCGGCGCTGGCCGCTGCTGGTCCTCGCTGCGGTCGCTGCGGTCAGCCTCGCCGGTGTCGCCATCAGCGCCGGCGCCGGCACCGAGACGGCCCCGCCGCCCACCGCCGACTCGGCGGCGAGCGAGGACGCACCGATCGCCGTGCCGGTGACGCGGAAGCCGAAGCTCACGCTCGAGCAGGCGCGGGCGGACGCGGAGGCGCTCGGCCGGCCGCTCACGGTCGTCAGCCTCACCTTCGACGACGGCACCGCGAATCAGTGGACGGCCGTCGAGACGCTGAACGAGCTCGCGATGCCCGCCACCTTCTACGTGCCCTCCGGTCACGTCGGCGGCCCCGACGCCCTGACGCTCGGGCAGCTGCGCGCCATGGAGGCCGCGGGGCACGAGATCGGCGGTCACACGGTGAACCACGCCGACCTCGTCGCGACGACCCCCGACGAGGCGGTCCGGCAGATCTGCGACGATCGCAGCCGCCTGCTCGACTGGGGCTTCGACGCCCGCAGCTTCGCGTACCCTTTCGCCCGCAGCACGCCGGCCGTGCAGGATGCGGTGCGCGACTGCGGGTACAGCAGCGGTCGCCTCCTCGGGGCGCTGCAGAGCCCCACGACCTGCCTCGACTGCCCCGCGGTCGAGGACCTGGTGCCGGCCGCGCCCTTCGCGCTCCGAGCCCTCGCCCAGGTGGAGACGTCGTGGACGCTCGAGGACTTCCAGGCTGCGGTGCTGCGCGCCGAGCAGACCGGCGGCTGGACCCAGATCACCTTCCACAACGTCTGCACAAGCGGATGCGAGATCAGCGTCACCCCGGCGGTCTTCGAGCAGTTCACGACGTGGATGGCCGCCCGCCAGGCGAGCCACGGCACGGCCGTGCTGACCGTCGGCGACGTGATCGGCGGTCCCGCCGGGCCCGCCGTGATCGGTCCGGCCGATCCGCCGACGACGGCCGACGCCAACGCCGTGCGGAACCCGGGCTTCGAGGAGGATGCGGGGGGCCTGCCGTCCTGCTGGATGCTCGGCGGCTACGGCGACAACGCCGCCGTGCACGACTTCGTGAGCCCCGGTCGCACCGGCGGCGTCGCCGCGCGGGTGCGGGTGAGCGACTACGAGGACGGCGACGCCAAGTGGCTGCAGCGCTTCGATCTCGGCGAGTGCTCGCCAGCGGTCGAGCCGGGCGCCAAGTACGATCTCGGCAGCTGGTACTCCGCGACGAGCGCGACGCAGTTCTCCATCTACCTGCGCAACGACCGTGGAGCGTGGCAGTACTGGACCTCGAGCTCGTGGTTCCCGAAATCCTCGAGCTACCGGCTGGCGACCTGGACCACGCCGCCGATCCCTGACGGCTACGAGGCGATCAGCTTCGGCCTGAACGTGTTCCACGACGGCGAACTGATCGTCGACGACGTCTCGCTGCGGCTGCGGCCGGGCACCGAGGGCTCCGACGCCGCCTCCGCCTACGAGCGGGTCGACGTGGCCGGCGACGTCGAGGTGCACGGCGAGACCGAGGCCGACCGAGCTCGACGAGACGTCGGATGAGCGCATGACCACCCACAGCAGGAGGACCCCCGTGCCCGAGACCCGAACCATGCCCACCCGGAGCCGACGAGCGATCGTGCTCGTCCTCGCGGCGCTCCTCGTCGCGACCGGCTTCGTCGGCGCCGCGCAGCCCGCCTCCGCGGCCACGCGCCCGCAGACCGTCGTGAGCCTCACCTTCGACGACGGCAACGCCAACCAGCTGGCCGCCGTCTCGGCGCTCGACGCGCTCGACCTGCCGGGCACCTTCTACATCCCCTCCGGCTTCGTGGGCGCCGCCGGCTACCTGACCCTGCCGCAGCTGCAGGCCATGGCCGCCGCCGGCCACGAGATCGGCGGTCACACGGTCAGCCACCCGGACCTGCCCTCGGTGCCGGCCGCCGAGGTCGCGCGACAGATCTGCGGCGACCGCGCGCAGCTCGCCGCCTGGGGCTTCGACGTGCGCAGCTTCGCCTACCCCTTCGCGAGCAGCAACGCCGCCGTCGAGCAGCAGGCCGAGGACTGCGGGTACAACAGCGCCCGCCTGCTCGGCGACCTCCGCTCGCCGTCCGGCTGCAGCGGATGCCCGGCGGTCGAGTCGATCCCTCCGCTCGATCCGTACGCGACCCGCGCGCTCGCCCAGGTCGAGACCAGCTGGACCCTCGCGCAGCTCAAGGCAGCGGTCACCCGCGCCGAGGTCACCGGCGGCTGGGTGCAGTTCACCTTCCACAACGTCTGCGCCTCGGGCTGCGACATCTCGGTGACCCCGACCGTGTTCAACCAGTTCGCGACGTGGCTCGACGCCCGTGAGGTCACCCGCAACACGGTGGTGCGCACGGTCGGCGACGTCGTCGGCGGAGCGACCCGGCCGATCGTGGCCGCTCCGGGCGGCCAGCCTCCGGCCGCGGGCGTGAACGCGGTGCAGAACCCCGGCCTCGAGACCCTGGTCGGCGGCGCGCCCAGCTGCTGGATGCAGGGCGGCTACGGGTCGAACACCGCGGTGCTCGACACCGTCAGCCCCGGTCGCACCGGCGCGACGGCGGCCCGGGTTCGGATGTCGAACTACGTCGACGGCGACGCCAAGTGGCTGCCGCAGTTCGACCTCGGCTCCTGCTCGCCGGCGGTCGCCGCCGGCAGCAGCTACGCCCTCAGCACCTGGTACACCTCCACCACGGTCACGCAGTACGCGGTGTACCTGCGCACCGCCGGCGGCGCCTGGCAGTACTGGACGTCGAGCCCCTGGTTCGGCGCGACCACCGCGTTCACCGAGGCCGCCTGGCAGACCCCGCCGATCCCGGCCGGGTACAGCGGCATCAGCTTCGGCCTCAACCTGTTCTCCAACGGCACGCTGGTGACCGACGACGCCTCGATGCTGCTCGTCGCCCCGAGTGCGGCCGCGAGGCAGGCGCCGAGCGCGCCGCCGTCGGGACCCGTCGAGGTCTACAACGAGACGGAGGCGGATCTTGTCGGGCAGACGGGCGGATGACCGCCGACGTCCCGGCCCCCTGCTGGCGCTCGCCGCACTCGCCGCCGTCGCGGTCGTGGCCACGGTGGTCGCGGTGACCGCCGCGCGACCCGTGCCGCCGCCGGAGGGCCCGCCCTCCGACCACCCGTGGCACACGGGCATCGTGGCGACGACCTTCTGGGTCGGTGAGGTCTTCGACCCCGATGCCGCGGACGGCTCGCAGGTGCTGTCGACCTACGACAGCCTCTGGATGGAGAGCTACGGCGGCTGCGACGGGGCGGTCGTCGACGGCGGCTGCGAGACCGAGCCCCGGAACGAGCGGGACGACTACTTCCCGACCGCGATGACTCCGCTCGAGAACCCCTTCTACGTGGACGTGCCCTACGACGACGTCAACGACCCGGTGGGATTCGCGGAGCGCGGCGAGCACGTGCCGTGGGCCGACGAGCCGGGGTACGCCGACCTCGTCGACGACCCGCGCGCGAGCCTGCTCAAGAACCGGTGGATCATGCTGCACCGCGCCGGCGCCGTCTGCTACGCCCAGATCGAGGATGCGGGCCCGGGGGAGTACGCCGATGCGGAGTACGTCTTCGGTCGCGACGACGCCCGTCCGGCGAACGAGCGCTACAACGGTGCCGGCATGGACGTGTCGCCCGCGGTCAACGGCTGCCTGGGCTTCTCCGATCTCAACGGTCAGGACGACCGCGTCGACTGGCGCTTCGTCGAGGACGACGAGGTGCCGGACGGCCCGTGGACACGGGTCGTCACCACGAGCGGGGTCCGCTGAACGGCCAGGTTCAGCGGGCCCCACTCTGCACCCCGTCGCACGGCGCAATGGCGCGCCGGCGGCGGGGTGGTCAGTCGGCCCGGCCGAGCACCTCGAGCATCCAGGCGAGCTCGAAGGCCCGCTCCTTCCACGACTCGTAGCGACCGCTCACCCCGCCGTGGCCGGCGCTCATCTCCGTCTTGAGCAGCACCGGCGCGCCGACCTCGCGCAGCCGCGCGGTCCACTTCGCCGGCTCGACGTAGAGCACGCGGGTGTCGTTGAGGCTCGTGACGGCCAGGATGCGCGGGTAGTCCGCATCCGCTCGTACGTTCTCGTACGGCGAGTACGCGGCCATGTACTCGTAGACGGCCGGGTCGTGCAGCGGATCGCCCCACTCGTCCCACTCGATGACGGTGAGCGGCAGGCTGGGATCGAGGATGCTGGTGAGCGGATCCACGAACGGCACCGCCGCGAGGATGCCCGCGAAGGCCTCGGGCGCGAGGTTCGCGACGGCGCCCATGAGCAGCCCGCCGGCGCTGCCGCCCTCGGCCACGAGCTGCTCGGGCGTGGTGCGCCCGCTCGCCACGAGGTGCCGGGCGACGGCGACGAAGTCGGTGAAGGTGTTGACCTTGGTCAGCGTCTTGCCGTGCTCGTACCAGGCCCGGCCCAGCTCGCCGCCGCCGCGCACGTGCGCGATCGCGAAGACCACGCCGCGGTCGAGCAGCGAGAGGCGGGGGATCGAGAAGCCGGGGTCGATGGAGTGCTCGTAGGAGCCGTAGCCGTAGAGCAGGGTCGGCGCGGGGCCGTCCTCGAGCGCATCGCGGCGCCAGACGAGCGAGATCGGCACGAGGGTGCCGTCCTCGGCGACCGCCCAGTCGCGCGACGACTCGTACTCGGCCGGGTCGTAGCCGCCGAGCACCGGCTGCTGCTTGAGCACCGTGCGCTCGCCGCTGGCGACGTCGAGGTCGAGCACGGTGCGCGGCGTCGTGAAGCCGCCGAGGCTCAGCCGCAGCGCCGGCTGCGACCACTCGGGGTTGCCGCTGAGCCAGAGCGCGTCGAGCGCGCCGTCGGTGGTGAGCTCGTCGAAGGCGAGCGGGGAGCCGTCGAGGCGGGCGACCGCGACGCGCGGCAGCGCCTCGCGGCGGTACTCGAGCGCGAGCTGCCCGGCGAAGGCGTCCACCGACTCGAGGCGCACGCCTTCGCGGTGCGGCACCAGCACGAGCGGATCGGCCAGGGGGTCCGCGGCGGGCACGCTCACGAGCTCGAAGTCGAGCGCCCCGCGGTTGTGCACGATGAGCAGCCGGTCCTCGCCGTCGATCACGGCGTGCTCGACGTCGTACTCGACGCCCTCCTCGCGCGGCCAGACCGGGGCGAAGTCGCCGGTGGGGTCGCCCGCATCGAGCAGCAGGGTCTCGCTGGTGATCTTCGAGCCGAGCTCGACGAGCAGGAAGCGGTTGGAGCGGGTGAGCCCGGCGCCCACCCAGTAGCGCTCGTCGGGCTCGTGGAAGACCCGCACGTCGTCGGCCGGATCGGTGCCGACCTCGTGGCGCCAGACGGTGTCGGGCCGCCAGGCCTCATCGACGGTGGTGGAGAAGACGTAGCGGCCGGAGGGGTCGAAGAAGCTGCCGCCGGCGGTCTCCTCGAGCAGGTCGGGCAGCGTCTCGCCGGTGCCCAGGTCGCGGATGCGCAGCGTGTAGCGCTCGTCGCCCTCGGTGTCGACGGCCCAGAGCAGCAGGCGGCCGTCCTGCGACACGTCGAAGCTGCCGAGCGCGAAGAAGTCGTGGCCCTCGGCCTCGGCGTTCTCGTCGAGCAGCACCTCCTCGCCCGGCAGTCGCACGACCGCGTCGCCGTCGGGCTCGGGCACCTGCGGCGGGGTCCAGTCGTCCGCGTCCGTCACGGGCACGCGGCAGTGCTCGCCGTACTCGGCGCCCGCGATCGAGCGGCCGAAGTACCACCAGCCGCCCTCGCGCACCGGCACGCTGAGGTCGGTCTCCAGGGTGCGGCTCTTGATCTCGCCGAAGATGCGCTCGCGCAGCGGCGCCAGGTGCGCGGTCGCCGCGTCGCTGTGCGCGTTCTCGGCCTGGAGGTGCGCGATCACCTCGGGCGACTCCTTCTCGCGCAGCCACTCGTAGGGGTCCTCGAAGCGGTGCCCGTGGTGCTCGCGCACGGTCGGGCGGCGGGCGGCGATCGGTGCATCCGTCATGCCGTCAGGCTATCGGCGAGCGGATGCGCGGCGGCTGGTCCCGCCGTCCGCTGCGAGCGGATGCGCGGCGCGCTCAGGCCCGGCGAGCGGATGCGCGACGCCGCTCAGCGCGGCAGCACGCCCACCAGCTGCAGCGACTCCTCGACGAAGAACGGCGCCGTCACGAGCAGCGCGATCGCGGCGAGAGCGAGCAGCACCGTCGCCCAGGTGCGGCGGCGCGACCGGATGACGCCGAGCAGTGCCAGCACGGCCGCCGCGAGCAGCAGCGGCGTGGCCAGCAGATTGGCCCCGGCGAGGCGGGCGAGCGGCGCATACCGCAGCGCGGGGTCGTCGGCAGGGCCGGTGGCGAACTCGACGAGCCCGATGAGCAGCGCACCGATCAGCAGCAGCAGCGCGGCGATGCCGGCGGCGAGCGACCAGCCGATGACGGCGTTGTGGGGGCGGGGGAGCACGGCATCCGCTCGCGTTGCGCCCGCGCCGCCGGCGATCATCGCGTCCTGCCCGCTCATCCGCTCCTCCGCTCGCTCGTGAGGCCAGTCTGGCAAGACCAGCCTGGGCGCCCGCGGATGGTCACGCGATCGTGACACAGACCGCGCTCAGCCTCCGGCAGCGGTGGAGCCGAGCACCCCTCATTAGGGTGGTCGGGTGAGGTCACTGCGCTCCCTGCTCCTGTTGCCCGCGGCGGTACTCGCCCTGGCCGTGCTGCCCGCGACGCCCGCCGTCGCCGATACGGACGACTTCGAGATCCCGAGCTTCGACGCGAGCTACCGGCTGAGCCTCGACGACGACGGCCGCTCGGTGCTCGACGTCACCGAGACGATCACGGCGGTGTTCCCCGAGACCGATCAGAACCGCGGCCTGCGCCGCGAGCTCGTCGACGACTACCAGGGCCACACGACCCGGCTCGAGGTGCGCTCGGTGACGGATGCGTCGGGCCAGGCGCGCGAGTACGAGCAGGACGGCGAGACCCTCACGATCGCCGGCGACGAGTACGTGCACGGCGAGCAGGTGTACGTGATCCAGTACCGCCAGCACGACGTGGTGCGCGTCGACGACGGCCGCGTCGAGTTCTACTGGGACGTCAACGGCACCGACTGGGCGCAGGCGATGGGCGACGTGCGCGCCACCGTGCGCTTCGACGACGGGCTCGCCGAGCGGCTCACCGGGCAGGTCACCGCGGTGCAGGGCGAGCAGGGCTCCGAGCGCCCCGCCGACATCGTGCCCGGTGCGGACGGCCTCTTCGCGTTCCGTGCGACCGACCTCGGGCCCGAGCAGACGCTGAGCTTCGCGATCGGTCTCGAGGAGGGCTCGGTCGAGCCCTTCGACGGCAGCTTCGGCGCCTCGCCGTGGCCGACCGTCTCGGCGATCGGCGCGGGCCTCGCGCTGCTCGTGCTAGTCGGCGCCGTGGTCGCGCGGCGCACGCGGCTGCGCGACGCACCGGGACGGCCGACGATCATCGCCGAGTACCTGCCGCCGAAGGGCGTCTCCATCCCCACCGCCGCGCACCTGCTGCACAAGGGTGCGAAGAGCACGGCCGCCCAGATCATCGACCTGGCGGTCACCGGCCACATCCGCATCGTGCAGCTCGAGGGCACCCGCAAGCCGCAGTACCGCCTGGAGTACGTGCACGACCGCGACGTCGACGAGCACGAGCGGGACTTCCTGCACGCGCTCTTCGGCCGCACGCTGACCCCGGGGGAGCACCGCGACCTCGCGACGCCCGATACGAAGGCGGGCGAGGCACTCGAGCGGCTCACCGGCAAGGTCACCCGCCAGCTGCAGGAGCGCGGCTACCGGGCGAGCGGACTCGGCGGTCTGCAGGGCACGATCGCGCTCGTCGCGATCCTCACGGGCCTCGTCGCGGCCGTCGCCGGCCTCGTCGCGCTGGCGCAGTCCATCGGCGGGCTCTGGCCCGTGGCGACGCTGGTCGTGGGCCTGCTCGCCGGTATCGCTGCGCTCATCCTCGTCGCGCACACGCCGCTCACCGCGGCCGGCGCCGAGATCGAGGATCACCTCGCCGGCCTCAAGGAGTACCTGCAGCTCGCCGAGGCCGACCGCCTGCGCATGCTGCAGTCCGTCGAGGGCGCCGAGCGCATCGACGCCGGCGACGGCACCGCGGTCGTGCGCCTCTACGAGCGCCTGCTGCCCTACGCGGTGCTCTTCGGCATCGAGCGGCAGTGGGGTGAGGTGCTCGGCCGCGCCTACGAGGGGCTCAGCACCCAGCCCGACTGGTACGTCGGCTCGGTGCCCTTCAACCCGCTCGTGCTCGGCGCGGGCATCGGGTCGTTCTCGACCTCGGCGGTGAGCAGCTACAGCGCGGCCTCGCCGGGCGCTTCCGGCGGCGCGGTCGCCGGCGGCGGTGGGGGCGGCGGAGGCGGCGGCGGGGTCTGAGCGCCGCGGCGCTCGGGTGCGGTGCGCGCCTGCTCGGGTGTGCTGCCCACTGACCCGGTTATGGCGCCAACCCGCCCGGGTATGGCGAAACGACAATTGCCGTGTCGTACGACAAGGCAACTGTCGTTTCGCCATACCTTCGCGCGCCAGGTGATCCGCAGGGACGACTCAGCCGATGCATCCGCTTGTTCTTCTACAGTTGTCACGACAGGTGTCGCCGAAACCCGAGGCGACCCGCGAGGTTCGAAGGAGAACTCACATGACCGATTTCACCGGACGCGGCGTGCTCATCACCGGAGGCGCGGGAGGCATCGGCGCCGAGACGGCCCGGGCGTTCCTCGAGCAAGGCGCCAGGGTCGCGCTCGTCGACATCTCCGAGGATGCGCTGGCGACTGCCAAAGCCGAGCTCGACGGCTTCGGCGAGGTGATCACGATCGCCGCGAACGTGACCGACGAAGCGGATGTGCAGCGCTACGTCGCCGAGACCGTCGCGGCCTTCGGTCGCATCGACGTGTTCTTCAACAACGCCGGCATCGAGGGGCGGATGGGCCCGTTCACGAGCCTCAGCGTCGAGGACTTCGATCGCACCTTCGCGATCAACGCGAAGGGCGTGTTCCTGGGCCTCAAGCACGTGGTTCCCGTGATGCAGGAGGCCGGCGGCGGCTCGATCATCAACACCTCCAGCGAGGCGGGGCTCGATGGCAGCCCGAACGTGCTCGCCTACATCGGCTCGAAGCATGCGGTGACCGGCATCACCAAGGCCGCGGCGCTCGAGGTCGCGGGCACCGGCGTGCGCATCAACTCGGTGCACCCCTCCGGCGTCAACACGGCGATGGTCCAGCGCATCGCGCAGGGCTTCGCCGGTCCCGACGGCGACCCGGACTCCTTCGACTTCGCGGCGGCGATCCCCGCCGGTCGCCTGGCGAAGCCGCGCGACATCGCGAACGTCGTGGTGTTCCTCGGCAGCGACGAGGCCGAGTTCGTCACGGGCGCACAGTGGCGCGTGGACGGCGGCGTCGGCGCGCGCTGATCCGATCGGCCGCGTCGTCGCGTGCCCGAGGAGGGCGCGCGGCAACGCGGTCGCGGTCTCGTCACCGTGCTCGGCGCCCGGGCACCTCGTCGACGGCGGGTCCCGCCTGGAACCCGCATCCGCGTGCCGTGCGAGCAGCCTGCCGTGACCGTCGTCCGCGCCCCGGCGCTCCTACCGTCGTGCTCGATGCGGAGCGGGTCCGCGCGGAAGAGGCGATCATGGCGCACGTTCGGCAGACGAGGAGGAGCCTGCTGGTCTCGGGCCTGCTGTTCGGCATCGGCTTCGTCGCCTTCGTCGACGAGGCGGTCTTCCACCAGGTGCTCGGATGGCATCACTTCTACGATCGCTCGACCACCGAGATCGGCCTGCTCTCCGACGGCGTCTTCCACGCCTTCAGCTGGTTCGCGACGGTCGGGGGCGTGTTCCTGCTCGCCGACACCGTCCGGCGAGGCGGCTGGAGCCCGCTGCGCTGGTGGGCGGCGGTGCTCGTCGGCGTCGGGGCGTTCCAGCTCTACGACGGCATCGTGCAGCACAAGCTGCTGCGGGTGCACCAGATCCGCTCCGTCGACGATCTGCTGCCCTACGACCTGGCCTGGAACGTGTCGGCGGCCCTCGTGCTCGCGGTCGGCGCCGTGCTGCTCTTCGTTGATCGGCGCCGCGCGGCGACGGTGCGATCGTGACGCCGCTCGCCGCCGGCGGCCACGAGCACGGCAGCCCCCTCGAGATCGGCCTCGTGCTGCCGCTCGCCCTGGCCGCGGCGCTGTACCTGGGCGCCGCCCTGCGCGAGCGGAGGGAGGGGCGCGGTTGGCCGGTCCTGCGCATCGTCGGTTGGATGCTCGGTCTGGCGATGGCCGTCGCCACCGTCGTCGGCCCCCTCGCCCAGGCCGCTGCCGCCGATGCGGTGCTGCACATGGCGTCGCACCTGCTCATCGGCATGCTCGCTCCGCTGCTGCTCGTCCTGGCGGCGCCGCTCACACTCGCGCTGCGCACGCTGGACCCCGTGCCGGCGCGACGGCTGACGCGCCTGCTGCGGAGCCTGCCGGCGCGCGCCCTGGCGCATCCGGTCACCGCACTCGTGATCAACCTGGGCGGTCTCGCGCTGCTGCTCGAGACCGGGCTCTTCACGCTGATGCGCGAGCAGATGCTCGTGCACGTGCTGGTCATGGCGCACCTGCTGCTGGCCGGCCTGCTGCTCACGACCGCGCTCGTGGCCGTGGAGCCGAATCCGCACCGCGCAGCACTGCCGACGCGCATGGCGGTGCTCGTCGCGGCCCTCGCCGCGCACGGCGTGCTCGCGAAGCGCTTCGCGGCCGATCCTCCGCCCGGCGTGCCCGCCGATGAGGCGCTGGTCGCCGGCGAGCTGATGTTCGTCGGCGGCGATCTCGTCGACGCGGCGCTGATCGTGCTGCTTTGCCTCGAGTGGTACCGCGGGCGCTCGAGGCAGCTGCGACGCGAGCAGCGGAGCGCGGTTGGCACGACGTCGGCCGGTGCGTGACGTCGGCGCCGGTATCGCGCACCCAGCCTCATCTACTACTGTCGAAGAATGAGCCGCCCACCCGAGCGGCGCATCCCCCTCTCACGAAGAAGGAGCTCAGCGATGAGCCGTTTCACCGATCAGGTCGTCCTCATCACCGGCGGAGGCTCCGGCCTCGGCCGCGCCACCGCCATCCGCGTCGCCTCGGAGGGCGCGAAGCTCGCGCTCGTCGACGTCTCGGAGGCCGGCCTCGCCGCCACCGTCGAGGCGCTGCCCGCCGGCACCGAGTCGATCACCGTCGTCGCCGACGTGGCCGACGCCGCGCAGGTCGCGAACTACGTGGCCAAGACCGTCGAGGCCTTCGGCCGCATCGACGGCTTCTTCAACAACGCCGGCATCGAGGGCAAGCAGAACCTCACCGAGGACTTCACCGAGGCCGAGTTCGCCCGCGTCGTCTCGATCAACCTCACCGGCGCCTTCCTCGGCCTCGAGGCCGTGCTCAAGGTCATGCACGAGCAGGGCTCCGGCTCGGTCGTCAACACCGCGAGCGTGGGCGGCATCCGCGGCGTCGGCAACCAGTCCGGCTACGCGGCCGCGAAGCACGGCGTCGTCGGACTCACCCGCAACTCGGCCGTCGAGTACGGCAAGTTCGGCATCCGCGTCAACGCGATCGCACCGGGCGCCATCTGGACCCCCATGGTCGAGGCGAGCATGAAGCAGCTCGACCCGGTGGACCCGAAGGGCGCCGCTACGCAGTTCCTCACCGGCAACCCGATGCTGCGCTTCGGCGAGCCCGAGGAGATCTCCTCGGTCGTGGCCTTCCTGCTCTCCGACGAGTCGACCTTCGTCAACGCGGCGGTCATCCCGATCGACGGTGGCCAGTCGGCCAAGTACTGATGCATCACGCGAGCGAGCGGATGCGGGCTCCGGCCCGCATCCGCTCGCTGCGTTCCACGCCCGCTAGCGTGGAGGCATGTCCTTCGGCTTCCCGTGGCTCGTGCTCGTGCTCTACGTCGTGGTGCCGGTGCTGATCGCGCTGCTCGCGTACGCGGCGATCCGCTTCGGCGTGCACCACGGCATGCGCGCCGCGCTGCACGATGCGGACCAGCGCCGGCTGCGCGAGCGCATCGAGCTGGACGAGCTGCGCGCCGGCGACCGCGCCGAGGACTGAGTCAGCCCCGGCCGTAGGTCAGCCGGCGCAGCGCGACCTCGGCCGGGCCCCGCTTGCCTGCGCGGTCGAGCGCGTATGCGACGACCACGGTGAGCAGCCAGGTGCCGAGCCCGACGAGCATCGCCGAGGCGCTCGAGAGCTGCGCGCCGACGCCCAGGCCCCAGGCCGCGAGCAACGGCATGAAGAGCACCGACTGCGCGAGATAGCCGCTCAGCGACCGCCGGCCGAGCGAGACGACGGCTCGCGCCGGCAGCGGCGTCTCGCCGCCGCGACGCTGCAACCGGTGCGCGACGAGGCCCATGAGCGCCGCGTAGCCGAGGCCGGTGCCGAGCCCGGTCGCGAAGTTGATCGGCGTGAGCGCGGCCGGGGTCGCCAGCGCGATCGCCCCGATGTGGTCGAGGCCGTGCACGAGGCCGGTGCCCCAGCCGATCGCGATGCCGAGCACGGCGCTGGTGCGCAGCAGGCGCAGGTGCTCGGCGGGCCGCTCGAGCACGCGGTGGCGGGCGGCGAGCATGCCGAGCAGGAACGCGGCGGGCAGCACGAGGCTGAACAGCCCGGAGGTGATCGCGAAGGCCCAGAGCGGCAGGCGGGTCGCAGCGGCCTCGAGGTAGCTCGGGTTGGCGGCGATGCCCTGCTGCAGCTGCACGACGGTGTTGTCGACGGGCGCGCCGGGCACGAGCAGTCCGACCGCGGTCGCCAGGATGGCGGGCAGCACGGCGAGGCCCACGAGCACGCCGGCGGCGATCGCGACCGTGCGGTCGCGGCGGCCGATGAAGAGCGGCACGAGGATGAGCCCGAGCACGCCGTAGGTGCCGAGGATGTCGCCCTGCCAGAGCACGAGCGCGTGCACGGCGCCGAAGGCGAGCATCCACCAGTGCCGCCGGCGCAGCAGCCGCCGCGCGTCCTTCGGGTCGGTGCCGCGGTCGAGCTGGCGGCGGTGCATCTGCACGATGCCGTAGGCGAAGAGGAAGGCGAACATCGTGTGCACGCGGCCGTCGACGACCACCATCGTGACGACCTGCGCGATGCGGTCGAGCACGCCGCCCTCGTCCGGGTGCATGGGCGACGGCCCGATCGGGCTGTCGAAGAGGAACCACGGCACGTGCGCGAGCGCGATGAGCAGCAGCATCATGCCGCGGGCGAGGTCGGGCGCGAGGGCCCGCTCGCGCACGGGCGTGGGTGCGGGACGGTGGACGGCGGATGCGGTGGTCACGGTGCTCTCCCGGAGGTCTCGGTCGTGGTCGATCACCATTCGAGACCGTGCCCTCGGGGCAGGCTCAAGTCGCCGTGCGGCACCTCCCAGGAACACCCCGCGGCTATCGTGGAGCGCATGAGCGCAGCGGATGAGGCCCCCGAGGATTCCGCCGGCGTCGCCGCGGTCGGAGCGACCGTGCGCACCGCGCGCAAGCGGCTCGACCTCTCGGTGCAGGCGCTCTCGCAGCGCGCCGGGGTGAGCTTCGGGCTGGTCAGCCAGCTGGAGCGCGGTCTCGGCAACCCCTCGCTGCAGTCGCTGCAGCGCCTGGCCGGCGCGCTCGGGCTGCCCGTGGCCCAGCTGCTCGAGCCGCCGGTCGAGGGCATCGTCGTGGTGCCCGCCGACCGCCGCTACCGCCTGCCCGCCGACCCGGAGGCGCCCGCAGGCGCGCAGGCCGTGCGCGAGCTGCTCTCGCCGCGCGGCGAGAGCGCGATCCAGCTGATCCGCACGACGCTGCCGGCCGGGTTCTCGAACGAGCAGCGGCCGTTCCGGCACCTGGGCACCGAGACGGTCACGGTGGTCAGCGGCGCGCTCGTGATCGAGCACGGCGAGCGCCGGCTCACGCTCGGCGCCGGCGACACCGCGACCTACGGCACCTCGACGCCGCACTGGTGGGCCAACGGGCACGACGCCGAGACGGTCGTGCTCGGCGCGGTCACGCCCTTCGAGCGCTGAGCGGCGGGCGCCTCAGGCGCTCGAGCCCTGCAGGGCCAGCAGTCGGCGCAGCTCGGCGAGCGGCCGCTCGTGGTCGTCGCTGCGCAGGTCGACCGCGAGTGCGGGCGGCGTCTGGCGCGCGCCGCGGTCGATGACGGCGGCCTGCACGGCGGCGGACTGGCGACCGCGGGCGTCGCCGCCGGCCGCCTCGCCGGCCTCGAGCGCGGCGACGAGCCGGGCGGCGAAGGCGAGCGCGTCGCCCGCCGCGCCGCGCGACCAGGTCTCGGCGATCGCGTCGAGCACCGCCGGGCCGGCCAGCAGGTTGCCGAGCGCGACGACGTCCTCGCCGACGCGGTGGCCCGTCCAGGCGCTGGTGCCGGCGCCCGTGTGCGCGGCCGCCCGGCCGGCGAGGTCGAGGGCGGCGGCCTGGCGCAGCTCGGGCTGCGGGTCGTGCTCGGGCACGCGGGCGATCGCGGCCGCCGCATCCGCTCCGCCGGCCATGGCGGCCAGCAGGTGGTGCCGCAGGGCCCGATTGGTCCAGGCCTGGCTGGCGACGGCGCCGACGGCGGGGTCGACGGCGATGACGGCGTTGCCGACGGCGAGCGAGCGGCTGGCGGTCGCGGCGCCGATGAGGCCGGCCTCGCGGTCGACGGCCAGGAGCGTGAAGGTCATGGTGGGTCCCCGTGCCGGATGTGACGATCGTGTTTCGGGACGGCTCGTGGCTTGTCCCGCGCCTCGAGCATCGCACATACTGATCGAATCATCAGCGGAATGATGCCTCCGGCGTCATGGATCACGAGGAGCACCCGATGCGAGCACGATCGACAGCCCTGGCCCTGGTGGCCGGCGGCGCACTGGTCCTGACCGGATGCTCCACGGGAGAGGGCGTCGACCTCGGCGACGGCGCCGCGGTCGAGGGCACCGTGCTGCGGGCCGCGATCGGCGGCGAGCCCGACCAGCTCGACCCGCACCGCACGAGCTCCTACTTCTCGTTCCAGGTGCTCGAGAACGTCTTCGATACCCTCGTCGAGCCGGATGAGAACCTCGAGATGCAGCCCGCGCTGGCCGAGGACTGGACGGTCAGCGACGACCAGCTCACCTGGACCTTCGACCTGCGGCAGGGCGTGACCTTCCACGACGGCAGGGCGTTCACCGCCGACGACGTCGTCTACTCCTACGACCGCATCGTCGACGAGGAGCTCTCGAACGCCTGGAAGTTCGCGGCCGTCACCGACGTCGTCGCGCTCGACGACGCCACCGTCGAGATCACGGTCTCGGCGCCCACGCCCAACCTGCTGTCGAACCTCGGCGGCTTCAAGGGCATGGCGATCGTCAGCGAGGAGAACGTGACCTCGGGCGACATCCAGACGAAGCCGGTCGGCACCGGCCCGTTCTCCTTCGAGGGCCAGGTCGGCGGCGACAGCATCACGCTCGCCGCCAACCCCGACTACTGGGGCGGTTCGCCCGAGCTCGGCGGCGTCGAGTTCAGCTTCATCTCCGAGCCCGCCACGGCGCTCGCGGCGCTGAACAGCGGCGAGATCGACTGGACCGACGTCGTGCCCGACCAGCAGGTGGGCGAGCTCGAGCAGAGCGAGGACGTCGAGCTCGAGACCAGCCCGTCGAACGACTACTGGTACCTGGCGCTCAACGAGAACAAGGACCCGTGGAGCGACGTGCGCGTGCGTCAGGCGATCGCCTACGCCATCGACCGCGAGGCGATCGTGCAGGCCGTCAGCTACGGCACCGCCGAGGAGAACCAGCTCGCGATCCCCGAGGACAGCGTCTGGCACACCGAGTACGACGAGTACTCGACCGATCTGGGGGAGGCGCAGCGCCTGCTCGACGAGGCCGGCTTCACGGGCGGAACCCTCGACTTCCTGGCCACGAGCGACTACCCCGAGACCGTCACGGCCGCGCAGATCATCGCCGCGAACCTCGAGCCGCTCGGCATCGACGTCGAGATCCGCCAGCCCGACTTCTCGACCTGGCTCGACGAGCAGAACAGCGGCAACTTCGACCTGCTCATGATGGGCTGGCTCGGCAACATCGACCCCGACGACTTCTACTACGCCCAGCACCACAGCGCCGGCGGCAGCAACCCGCAGGGCTACTCGAACGCGACCGTCGACGAGCTGCTCGACGCCGGGCGCACCGAGACCGACGAGGCCGCGCGCAAGGACCTCTACGCCGAGGCGGCGACGATCATCGCCGACGAGGCCAGCTACATCTACCTCTACAACCCGTCCGTCATCCAGGCCTGGAGCCCGGCGGTCGAGGGCTACGAGGTGCGCGCCGACGCGGCCATCCGCTTCCGCGGCACCTCGCTGAGCGACTGAGCGGCGACGGCATGACCGAGCGGATGAGGGAGGCGGGCGCGTGAGGATGTCGACCGGTGCGGTCGCGCGCTTCCTCGGCAGGCGGCTGCTCGCCTCCGCCGTCGTGCTGCTCGGCGTGCTCGTGGTCACCTTCGCGATCGTGCAGCTGGTGCCCGGCGATCCGGTGCGGCTCGCGCTCGGCACCCGCTACACGCAGGAGGCCTACGACGCGCTGCGTGCGGCCTCCGGGCTCGACCGACCGCTGATCGAGCAGTTCCTCGGCTACGTCGGCGGTGCGCTCACGGGCGACCTCGGCGTGAGCTTCCGCAACGGCCAGCCGGTCACGGTGCTGCTGCTCGAACGGCTGCCCGCCACCCTCTCGCTCGCGGGCGCGGGCATCGTCGTCGCCCTGCTCATCGCCGTGCCGGCCGGCATCTGGTCGGCGCTGCGCGAGGGTCGCGTCAGCGACGCGATCGTGCGGCTCAGCAGCCAGTTCGGCGTCAGCATCCCGGACTTCTGGCTGGGCCTGCTGCTCATCGGGCTGTTCTCGACCATCCTCGGCTGGCTGCCGCCCAGCGGTTACGCGGCCCTCGCCGACGACCCGCTGCAGTGGCTGCGCCGGGTCGCCCTGCCCGGGGTGACCGTGGGACTCGTCGCGGGCGCCATCATGACCCGCTACATCCGCTCGGCGGTACTCGAGGTGGCCTCGGCCGGCTACGTGCGCACCGCGCGCTCGAAGGGGCTCGCCCCCTCCGTCGTCGTGCGCCGGCACATCGTGCGCGGCGCGCTCGTGCCCGTGCTCACCATCGCGGGCATCCAGTTGGCGACGATCCTCGGCGGCGTCATCGTCGTCGAGGTGGTCTTCGCCTGGCCCGGTCTCGGACGGCTCGTCTACGACTCCGTCTCGAGCCGCGACTACCCGATGATCCAGGGCTCCGTGTTGCTGATCGCGGTGATGTTCCTGCTCGTCAACCTGATCGTGGACGTGCTGTACGCGGTCGTCGACCCGAGGATCCGACTCGCATGAGCGCCGCAGAGACCACCACGCAGCGGGTCGCCGCCTGGCGCCTGCTCGCCGGCAACCCCATCACGCTGGTCAGCGCGCTCGCACTGGCCGTCATCGTGCTCGCCTCGGTGCTCGCGCCGTGGGTCGCCCCATACGGCATCAACGCCGTGAACGTCGCGGACGCGCTGCAGGGCCCGAGCGCCGCGCACTGGTTCGGCACCGACGACCTGGGCCGCGACATCCTCAGCCGCGTGCTCGTCGCCGGCGGCACGAGCCTGCGCATCGCGCTGATCTCGGTGCTCTTCGCCTTCGTCGTCGGCGTGCCGGTCGGCATCGTCTCCGGCTACGCGGGCGGCGTGCTCGACACGGTGCTCATGCGCATCGTCGACGTCATGTTCGCCTTCCCGGTGCTGCTGCTCGCGCTCGCGATCGTCGCGATCCTCGAGCCGGGCGAGCTGACGACGATGCTCGCGATCGGCGTCGTCTACACGCCGATCTTCGCCCGCGTCGCGCGCGCCTCCACCCTGTCGGTGCGCGTCGAGCCCTACGTGCAGGTCTCCCGCACGATGGGCACGCCGTGGACCGTCATCCTGGGCCGGCACGTGCTGCCCAACATCACGGGCCCGCTCGTCGTGCAGACGTCGCTGTCGCTCGCCTTCGCGATCCTCAGCGAGGCGGCCCTGTCGTTCCTCGGCCTCGGCATCCAGCCGCCGGCGCCGAGCTGGGGCGGCATGCTCTTCAACGCGCAGGGCTTCATCAGCCAGGCCTGGTGGATGAGCGTGTTCCCGGGCGCCGCGATCTTCGTCACCGTGCTGGCCTGCAACCTGCTCGGCGACGGCCTGCGCGACGTGCTCGACCCGAAGCAGCGCACGCTGGCGGAGCAGAGGAGGACTCGATGAGCGCACCGGTGCTGCAGGTCGAGGACCTGCGCGTCGCGATCGGACGGCGCGAGATCGTGCACGGCCTCGACTTCGCCGTGGAGCCCGGAGGCACCCTCGGCATCGTCGGGGAGAGCGGATCGGGCAAGTCGCTCTCCGTGCTCGCCGCGACCGGCCTGCTCGACGCCCCCGGCGCGCGGGTGAGCGGATCCAGTCGGCTGGACGGATCGACGCAGCTGGTCGGCGCCTCCGCCGGCGCGCTGCGCAGGGTGCACGGCGACCGCATCGGCTTCGTGTTCCAGGACCCGAGCACCTCGCTGCATCCGCTGCTCACGCTGGAGCGGCAGCTCACCGAGACCCTCGAGACCCACCGCCGGCTCTCGCGCCGCCAGGCCCGCAGCCGCGCCCTCGAGCTGCTCGAGGCGGTCGGGCTGCCCGATCCCGCCTCGCGGCTCGACTCCTACCCGCACCAGCTCTCCGGCGGCCAGCGCCAGCGGGTGATGATCGCGATCGCGCTCGCCTGCGACCCGGCGCTGCTCATCGCCGACGAGCCCACGACGGCGCTCGACGTGACCACGCAGGCCCAGATCATCGAGCTCGTGCGGCAGCTGCAGCACGACACCGGCACCGCCGTGGTGTGGATCAGCCACGACCTCGGCGTGATCGGCCAGGTCGCCGACGAGGTGCTGGTGCTGCGCGGCGGCGAGGCCGTCGAGCAGCGGCCGGTGCTCGAGCTGCTCGACGCGCCGCGCCACGAGTACACCCGGCAGCTGCTCGCCGCCCGGCCGCGGTTGGGCCGCACGGCACCGGCCACGCCGGAGGGCGAGGTGCTGCTGTCGGTGCGCGAGCTCGACGTGCGCTTCCCGGTCTCCACGCCCACCGGTCGCACCCACGTGCACGCCGTCGACGGCGTCTCCTTCGACGTGCGCCGCGGCCGCACCCTCGGCATCGTGGGGGAGTCGGGCTCCGGCAAGTCGACGATCGCCAACGCGCTCACCGGCCTGGTCGCGCCCACCTCGGGCACGGCGACGCTCGGCGGGCGCGACGTGCTCAGGGCCGATCGCGGGCTGCGCCGGCGCCTGGCGATGGTGTTCCAGGACCCGTTCTCGTCGCTCGATCCGCGCATGCGCGTGGGCGAGTCGATCGCCGAGCCGCTGCGGGTGCATCGGCTGCCGGCGCAGGGCTCGCGCGCCGAGCGGGTCACCGAGCTGCTCGAGCTCGTCGACCTGCCGGCCGACTTCGCGGGCCGCTACCCGCACGAGCTCTCCGGCGGCCAGCGCCAGCGCATCTCCATCGCCCGTGCGCTGGCCCTCGAGCCCGACGTGATCATCCTCGACGAGGCCACCGCCTCGCTCGACGTATCGATCCAGGCCCGCGTGCTCGAGCTGCTGCGCCGGCTGCAGGCGGAGCTCGGGCTCACGTACGTCTTCATCGCGCACGACCTCGCGATCGTGCAGGAGATGAGCCACGACGTGCTCGTCATGCAGCGCGGCCGGGCTGTCGAGCAGGGCGCGGCCGAGCAGCTCTTCGGTGCGCCGCGCGAGGCGTACACCCGCCAGCTGCTCGCGGCGGTGCCGCCCGAGCGGCCCGCGCGCTGACGGCAGGAGCGCTGACGGCGCGACCGGATGCGGCGGGCCGGCCCGCCGCATCCGCTCGTCACTTTGGCCGCTCAGGCCAGCTGCAGCGACACCGTCACGTAGGAGTGCGGCGGCAGCTCGACCTCGAGGCCGCGCTCGTGCTCGCGCACGCCCGTGTGGGCGACCGGTGCGACCGCATCCGGTGCCTCCGGGGTGTTGTGCGTCTGCAGCGTCTCGGCGGTCAGCAACGTCGCCTCGTAGCCGCTGAACGACCGGCCGCGCAGGTCGAGCACGACCGTCGTGGCCGTGTCGGCGTCGAGGTTCGAGAGCGACACGAGGGCCGCGCCGTCCTTCGTCGAGGCGGACGCGGAGATCAACGGGATCTCCTGCCCCTCGACGCTGCGGGTCGGCAGCTCCTCGCGGAAGGCGAGCGGCAGCCGTGCGGCGTCGTGGTGCCCCGTGTTCATCGCGAACACGTGGTAGCTCGGGGTGAGCACGAGCGCGCCCGAGTCGGGGTCGGTGAGGATCATCGCCTGCAGCACGTTGACGGTCTGCGCGATGTTCGCCATCGAGATGCGCTCGGCGAAGGCGTGGAAGATGTCGAAGTGCACGCTCGCGACGAGCGCGTCGCGCATCGCGTTCTGCTGGTAGAGGAAGCCGGGGTTGGTGCCCTCCTCCACGTTCCACCAGGTGCCCCACTCGTCCACGACGAGGCCGACGGTGCGGTCGGGGTCGTAGGCGTCCATGACCGCGGCGTGGCCGCGCAGCAGCTCGCCCATCCGCTGGGCGCGCTTGACCGTCACGTAGTAGTCGTCGCTGCTGAAGGCCGTGGCGTCGCCCTTGTCGTGCCACTCGCCGTTGATCGTGTAGTAGTGCAGCGAGAGGCCCTGGAAGAGCTGGTGCACCCGGGCGTCCTTGCCGCCGAGGCCGCTCTGCGCCTGCATGAGCGACTCGGTCCAGCCGAAGTCGTCGACGTTCGCGCCGGCCGCGATCTTGTAGACCGGGGTCTCGCCGTGGTTGCGGATGTAGGTGGAGTACTGCCGCGCCAGGTGCGTGTACTGCCCGGCGGTCATGTTGCCGCCGCAGCCCCAGGCCTCGTTGCCGATGCCGAAGAAGGGCACCGTCCACGGCTCGTCGCGGCCGTGCTCGCGGCGCAGCGAGGCCATGGGGGAGTCGTCGCCGCGGGTGAGGTACTCGACCCACTCGCTCATCTCGCGCACGGTGCCCGAGCCGACGTTGCCGTTGATGTACGGCTCGGCGCCGAGCAGCTCGCACAGGTGCAGGAACTCGTGCGTGCCGAAGGAGTTGTCCTCCACCACGTCGCCCCAGTGCGAGTTGACCATGCGGGGCCGGTCCTCGCGCGGGCCGACGCCGTCGCGCCAGTGGTAGTCGTCGGCGAAGCAGCCGCCGGGCCAGCGCAGGTTCGGGATCTTCAGCGCGCGCAGGGCCTCGACCACGTCGAGGCGGATGCCGCCCTCGTTCGGGATCTCGCTGTCCTCACCCACGTAGAAGCCGCCGTAGATGCAGCGGCCGAGGTGCTCGGCGAAGTGGCCGTAGACGTGCCGCGAGATGCGGGCACCCGGCAGATCGAGGTCGATGACGGCGGTCAGCTGGGACATGGTTTCCGTTCTGTTGTCGGTACTGCGGTCGGTCATCCCTTCACGCTCCCCGCGAGGAGGCCGCTCACGATGTGGCGCTGCGTGAAGATGAAGAAGATCACCATCGGGATGAGGGCGATGACGGTGACGGTCATGAAGGCCGGCCAGTCGGTGGTGAACTCGCTGACGGCGCTGTAGACCTCGAGCACGACGGTCTTCTTCGCCGGGGTGGAGAGGAAGACGGTCGGCAGCAGGAAGTCGTTCCAGACCCACATGGTCTGGAAGACGCCGACGGTGATGAGGATGGGGCGGATCAGCGGCAGCACGATGCGCCAGAACACCTGGAACGTGCCGGCCCCGTCCACCCGGGCCGCCTCGATGATCTCGTAGGGGATCGTGCGCATGTAGCCCTGGATGAGGAAGAAGCAGAAGATCGATCCGCCCAGGTACATGAGCACGAGCCCGTTGAGGTTGTCGACGAGGCTGAGCCCCACCAGCGTGCGGTAGAGCGGGATCAGCGTCGACTGCCCCGGGATCATGAAGCCGAGCAGCATGGCGGCGGCGGCGAAGCGGGCCAGCTTGCTCGAGGTGATGAGCATCGCGTACGCGGCCATCGCGCCGACCATCAGCTGCAGCAGCACGCCGAGCACGGTCACGTAGAGCGTGTTGCCGAAGGACTGGTAGATGCCGGGGTCGGCGAGCGTCGAGCCCCAGTTCTCGAAGGTCCACTGCTGCGGCAGCGCGAGCGGCGAGGCCACCATCTCGGCCTGCGTCTTGAAGGTGTTGACGAGGATGTAGTAGAGCGGCACGGCCATGATCAGCGCGAGCGCGATCATGACGACGCTCAGGGTGGTGCGGCGCCAGAGGGGGATCTTCATGAGAACCGCTTCCCGATCGCGCTGGCGACCTTGAGCTGGCTGAAGCCGATCACGGCGACGGCGATGGTGAAGAGCACGGCGAGAGCGGATGCGAGTCCGTAGCGCCCCTGCCCGACGCCGGAGACGACGATCGACTGGGTGATCGTGTAGGTCGTGAAGCCGGGCCCGCCGCCGGTGAGGGTGAAGGGCAGCTCGTAGATCTTGAGGCCCGAGGTCAGCAGCAGGAAGGTGCTGATGACGATGGCCGGGGTGAGCAGCGGCAGCGTGATGTTGAAGAACTGCTGCCGGCCGCTGGCGCCGTCGATCTTGGCGACCTCGTAGTACTCGGCCGGGATCGACTGCATGTAGGCGACGTAGAGCACCGCGTGCCAGCCGGTCTGCGCCCAGACGCCGACCATGATCACGGAGCCCTGGGCGAGCGTGTTGTCGCTGAGCCACGAGACGGCGTCGATGCCGAACCAGTCGTTCAGCAGCGTGTTGAACACGCCGGACGGGAGCGGGGAGAGGATGTACCCCCACACCAGGCCGAGGATCGCCATGCTCGGCACGGCCGGGAAGAACCAGAGCGAGCGCACGAGGTTGCGCCCGGCGAACACCTTGTTGAGCTGCACCGCGAGCGGGATCGCGATGAGCGTCGTCACGAGCGTGGAGCCGACCGCGAAGACGAGCGTGAAGGTGAGGCCGGCGAGCATCGACGGGTCGGCGAGGATCGCGGAGTAGTTCGCGAAGCCGACGAAGTTGGCCTCGGGGCTGTAGCCGGTGAAGTCGGTGAGCGACCAGTAGAACGACTGGATCAGCGGGATGATGAAGAGGAAGACGAAGACGACGACGGCCGGGAGCAGGAACGCGCGGTTGACCGCGATCTGCTTCCATCCGCCCTCGACGGTGCGGCGCTTCGTCACCGGCTTCGCGGAGACGGGGCGCGTGGCGAGACTGGATGTCATGGGATCACCTCGGGAGGGGGACCGGCGGGCCGCGATGGCCGCGCCGGTCCCGCATCCGCTCTCCTAGTCGCTGAGCTTCGCGTCGAGGGCCGCGGCGACGTCCTCGGGCTCGATCTGGCCCTGGATCATGCGCTGCATCTGGGCCACGGCCTCGACGTTGAGCACGTCCTCGTCGCGCTGCCACGAGATCATCGGCAGGTAGAGCTGGCCCTCGCGGATGGGGGCGACCATCGGCTCGAAGATCGGGTTCACCTCGGGGGTGAACGCCTCGGTGACGGTCACGTCGTTCGTCTCGGCGTTGAAGAGCTCGACGCCCTCGGGGCTGGCGAGCCAGGTGAGGAAGGTCTTGGCCGCCTCCTGGTGGGCCTCGTCGCTCTTCGCGTTGATCGCGTAGCCGGGGCTGGCCGCGCCGGCCTGGTAGGGCTTGCCGCCGTCGATGGCGGGCACCGGTGCGAAGCTGAAGTCGAGCTCGGGGTTCGCCTCGGTGACCGCGTTGATGATCCACGGGCCCGCGTTGATGATCGCGACCCGCTCGTTGGCGAACTCGTCGCGCACCTGGTCGCCGTCGAGGGCGACCACGTCGCTGCTGACGAGGCCCTCGGTGTAGAGCCGGTTGTACTGCTCGAGCACGTCCGTCCACTCGTCCTCGAAGGTCGACGCGCCGCTGAAGATCTCCTCGTCGAGGGTGGGCTCCATGTCGCTCGACTTGGCGCCGATCATGGCGGAGACGGTGGTGGGCATCTGGTCGACGCTCTCGAGGAACGGCGTGTGGCCGGCGTCCTGCAGCGCCGACAGCAGTTCGAGGAACTCGTCCCAGGTGTCGGGCACGGCATCGTAGCCGACCTCGGCGAGCATCTCCTTGTTGTAGGCGTAGCCGGCGGCCCAGCTCGAGAGCGAGAGGCCGTACTGCGCGCCGTCGCGGCCGTAGGTGTCGAGGTTGAACTCCTGCACGCCCTCGGTGAAGGCCTCATCGCTGAGGTCGATCACGGCGCCCGCGTCGATGAGGTTGGTCTTGTTCTCGGCGGCGATGAGGAAGACGTCGGGGGCGGTGCCGGAGAGCACGCGGGTCTGCAGGGTCTGGATGTACTCGGCGACGGGCGGCGAGAACGACGCCTCGACCTTGACCTCGGGGTGGGCCTCGGCGAAGGCGTCGAGGATCGGCTGCATCTGCTCCTCGCCGGTCCAGCTGAGGAAGGAGATGGTGGTGACGCCTTCGGCGTCGCCTCCGCCCGCGCACGACGCGAGCCCGAGGCTGAGGGCGGCCGCGGCGGTGATGGCCGAGACGCGCACGAGACGTGACTTCATGGAGAACTCCCTTGTTCGCATGAGTGGGGCGGATGGCTGTGGCCCCGGATCGGTATATCGTTATACCGAGCTGACAGGAAGACTGCACGACGGGTCGCTCTCGCGTCAAGGGGCAATCCGCTGCCATGCTGCATCGAGACCGGAAGGATGCACGATGACGACGATGAGCGACGTTGCCGCGGCCGCCGGCGTCTCGGTCATGACCGTCTCCAACGTGCTCAACGACCGGCCCAAGGTCGGCCCGGACACCCGCCTCCGCGTGCTCGAGGCCGTCGAACGGCTCGGCTACGAGGTCAACCTCACGGCCAAGCGGCTGCGCTCCGGTCGTACCGACACCATCGGCCTGGTCGTGCCGCGCTTCGACCACCCCTACTTCGGCGAGCTCGCCGCCAAGCTCGCGGTCGCGCTCGCCGCCACGGGGCGCCACCTCAGCGTGGAGCAGTCGAACGCCAGCCCCGAGGGCGAGCTCGAGGCGCTCTCGCAGGCCCGCATCGCCACCTACGACGCCGTGCTGCTCAGCGTCGTCGGCCTGCACTACGACGACGTCGACCGCCTGCGCACCACCAAGCCGGTCGTGCTGCTCGGCGAGCAGGAGATGCCGCCGCGCTTCGACCACCTGCAGCTCGACAACGAGACCGGGGCCTACGCGGCGACCCGGCACCTCATCGACGGCGGTGCTCGCAAGGTGCTGATGACCGGTGGCGGCGACGAGGGCTTCCCCTCGATGTCGACCATGCGCACCGTCGGCTTCGAGCGGGCGCTGCGCGAGTCGGGCCTGCAGGGCGCCGTGCTGCCCCTCATCCGCTACGAACCAGCGGATGCGCGCGCCGCCGTCGCCGAGCGCCTGCGGCAGGACCCCACCATCGACGGCATCTTCGCGATCACCGACCAGGTCGCCGTCGGCGTGCTCGCCGGCGTGCGCGACGTCGGCCTGCGCGTGCCCGACGACGTGCAGGTGGTCGGCTTCGACAACCTCGCGTTCGGCGAGCACATCGACCCGGGTCTCACCACGATCGACCCCAGTCACGACTGGGTCGTGGAGCGCGTGATCGACCTCATCGACCGCCGCATCGCGGGGGAGCAGCTGGCGCCGCAGCACCTGACGAGCCCGGCGCGGCTGGTGCCGCGCGGCTCGACGCGGCTGCGCGGCTGAGGGGGTCGCCTCGCAGCGCTGGCGCTGCAACGCAGGAGGGGCTGGCGCGATTGCGCCGGCCCCTCCGTCGTTCGTCAGCTCAGGCGCGGCGCAGGCGGCGCAGCGCGACGCCGGCGGTGAGGAGCAGCGCAGCGAGCAGCGCAAACCCGGTCAGCTGCTGCGTCTCGACGCCGGTGTCGGCGAGGTCGCCGCGCACGGGCGCGCCGCCGTTGCCGGCCGCCGGAGCGGATCCCGAGCCGCCGGAGCCGGAGCCGGAGCCGTCGTCATCCGAGCCGTCGCCGGATCCGCCGCCCGTCGGAGGCGTCACGACCGCCGCCTCGTCGAGCACGACCGCCCACTCCACGGCGCCGAAGTACGGCGCGAGCTGCTGCGGCGCGACGATCCAGCCGGCGGCGCTCTCGGTCACCGTCAGCGGGGCGCCCTCCGAGGAGGCCGCGGTCACCTCGGCGACCTCCCAGCCCTCCGGTGCGTCGACCGCGAGACCGTAGTCGGCGGCGCTCAGGTAGGCGAGGCCGTTCGCGTCGGCGGCGAAGTAGCCGCCCGGCGCGGCGCCGCTGGGCTCGGCGGTGAGCTGCTCGGCGTTGGCCGAGAAGCGCAGCACCGCGTCGCCGACCGGCTGGCCGTCCGTCGTCGTGACCGTGGCGTTCTGACCGACCGCGGCCATGCCGATCTCGAAGCCCTGCTCGCCGGCGTCGGCGGCGAGGTCGAGCTCGACGGTGCCGGAGAGCACGCCGGAGCCCCGGATGGGCAGCGGCGCTCCGCCGGTGGGCGGCAGGTAGGTGCCGTCGTCGAAGACGACCTCGCCGTATCCGCCGCGCTCGATCTCGGTGTAGTCGGCGATGGCGGTCGCATCCCACCAGGTCGAGGAGATGTACGAGTTCGGTGCGGTCAGGTGCACCGTCGCGGGCCCGGCCGGGATGCCGTCGAAGGTGAAGGAGCCCTGAGCGTCGGCGGTGGTCGCCCACCAGTCGCCGAAGGCATCCTCGATGTAGACGTAGCCGGAGTTCCGCAGGCGGTCCGAGTCGCCGGTCGGCCCCTCGATCGCGTCGTCGAAGACACCGTCGAGCACACGGTCCTCGAACTGGGTGATCACGACGTCGGCGGTCGGCAGCTGCTCGAGCTGCACGGCGAAGTCGGCGCGGTCGAGGTAGGAGGGCAGCGCGGCGCCATCAACGAACCAGCCGCCGTCCCGTTCCGTCACGGCCAGCGCTGCGCCGCTGATCGCCGAGGCGGCGCTCACACCGGCGACCGCGTACCCGGGCGCGGGGTCGACTGCGATGCCGAGCCCGGTGGGCAGCAGGCGCTGCTCGTCGCCGGGGCGGAACACCGAGTCCGTGGGCGTCGCGGTCGCGTCGAAGCGCTGCCCGTTCGAGAGGAAGGCGATGTCGGCGAGATCGCTGATGACCGAGCCGTCGGCGGGCGAGAGCACCGACGCGGATGCGGTCACCGCGGTGAGCCCGATCGTCAGCTCCGCGTCCGGCGCGACGGTGACTGCGGCGGCGCTCGCGACGTCGGATGCGGCGTCGTATGTGGTGATGACGTCGTCGCTGTCCGTGAACTGGAAGGTGCCGTCCTGGAAGGAGAAGCTGGTCGCCGGCATGAGCTGGCCGCCGCCGGTGACGGTCTGGAAGTAGCTGACGCTGCGGTACGAGTTCGGGTCGGTGATGTACACCGAGGCGGCGCCGGCCGGGATGTTCTCGAAGGTGTATCGGCCGTCGGCGTCGGCGCCGGTCGTGAACCAGGTGCCGTCCGCAGCGCGCAGGTGCAGGTAGCCGGGCGCTTCGCGGGTGAGATCGGCCTCGCCGTTGACGGTGACCTTGCTCGGGTCGAAGGCGAGATCCGGGAACCGGTCGCTGAAGATCGTGACGGTCAGGTCGCCGGTGGCCGGAGCGACGACCGCAGCTGCGGGTGCCGCGATGAGCAGGGCCGGGACGGCCGCGACGAGGCAGAGGGCGCCGGCGCCCATCCGCTGGGTGGTTCGAGTGCGCACGCGGGAGTACTCCTTGTGTTGCCGTGAGGGGAGCGCGGCGAAGCGGTCGCCGCTCCTGCACGGTATCCATCGCCCCGTTCGAGGGTCGTCGATGCGCGGAGGAGTTCACGCGACGTTCACGGCGTCGGTCCGCGCAGCGCCGCTGGTTACTCCCAGACCGCGGTCGCCGGGTCGACGCCGTGCGCGCGGGCGTTCGCGTCGATGACGCGTTGCAGCCACACGGCGAGCCCGGGCGCGAAGGCCTCGTAGTGCGCGGTGAAGCTTGGGTCGTCGACGTAGGTGCGCGCGAGGCAGACCTGCATGGCGTGGGTGCAGGCGAAGTGCGTGCTGATGGTGTCGCGGTGGCGTTCCGCCAGCGCGTTCGCCGCGTCGGTGCCGGGCTCGACGCCGTCGAGCATCGCCGCCGCGAGGTCGGCGTCGAGCGAGCGCATCGTCTCGGCGATGCCCCGCCAGTCGCCCTCGTCCCGGCCTGCCGCGCGCTCGGCGTACTCGCTCCACTGCGCGCTGTCGCCGTAGCGCTCGCGCGCCTCGTCCACCCAGGCGGGGTCCCACCCGGGCCCGAAGACCTCGGCCTGCTGGCGCGCGGTCAGCAGCAGTCCTCGGGAACCGGCGTCGATCATCCGCTCGACCCCGTCGACCATCGCGCGCAGCTCGTCGATGCGGGTCAGCAGCCGGTCGCGCTGCTCGATGAGCGAAGCGGATGCGTCGCCGCCGTCGAGCAGGGCGCCGATCTCCTCGAGCGGCAGGCCCAGCTCGCGGTAGACCTGCACCCGCTGCGCGCGGGCGAGGTCGGCGGCGCCGTAGAGCCGGTAGCCGGAGGCGGAGCGCCCGCCCGGTGCGACGAGCCCGATCTCGTGCCAGTGGTGCAGCGTGCGCACGGTCACGCGCAGGCTGGCGGCGGCCTCGCCGACGGTGAGTCCGTCCTGGATCATGGCGCCCAGTCTCGCAGTGCTCACGCGCCGATGCCGATCTCGGCGAGGGTTCTTGCCTCGACGCTCGCGGGGTCGAGCGGCTTGGCGGCCGTCAGCAGCACGCGCGTGCGCTCGGGCGTGATCACCTCGAGGTCGATCGTGTTCCACGGCGTGTGCCGCGGGGCGGAGGTGCTGCCCGGCAGCGCGGCCTCGCAGCGCGCCGCGAGCTCGTCGATCTCGCTCGTGACGCAGGCGAAGGAGACGCTGCGCGCGCTGAGGTCCTGGGCCTCGCCGGGCACGAGCAGCACGTCCTGAAACGCCCAGCGGCGCAGGTGCGTGAGCTGGCCCGGGATGCTGAAGAGGTCGATGAAGCCGAGCGCGTCGATCCAGAACCGCCGGCTCGCCTCGAGGTCGGCGGTCGGCAGCGTCACGAACATGGGCATGCCGTAGATGCCGCGGTACACGCCGGGGGAGACGGCGCCGGGGCCGGGCGGAGGGACGGGGCTGGTCTCGAAGGCGTCGTAGTAGTCGGGGTGTTCGTTCATCTCGGTCATGCGGATCAGCGTGCGGCCTCACGTCGCGTGAGGGTCAAGCGGGGTTCGCGCGCGCATAACGCCTGGCGTTCATAACGCGACGCGTTATATGCTGAGTTGGTGATCAGGTCCTTCGCGAACCGCGAGACGGAACGCCTGTGGCGGCGAGAGCCGGTACGGCAGTTCGATTCCCGGATCCTCCGAACCGCCCTGCGCAAGCTGCTCATCATCGACGCCGCCGTTCAGCTCGACGACCTGCGGGTGCCACCGGGCAATCGCTTGGAGCCGCTGCGCGGTGACCGGGTGGGGCAGCACAGCGTTCGCATCAACGATCAATGGCGAGTGTGCTTCACCTGGACCGATCACGGCGCCGACGGCGTCGAGATCGTCGACTATCACTGACCGAGAGAGGAGTTCGACATGGAGAAGATCGCCCCGATCCACCCCGGCGAGGTGCTGCTCGACGACTTCATCGTTCCGATGGGCCTGACCCAGCACCGCGTCGCCGTGGCCATCGGCGTGCCGCCGCGCCGCATCAACGAGATTGTGCACGGGCAGCGCCGCATCTCGGCGGACACGGCCCTGCGGCTGGCCCGATACTTCGGAACGAGCGCGCAGTTCTGGATCAATCTGCAGAGCTGGCACGACCTCGAGGTCGAGTCGGATGCGCTGGGCGGTGCCCTCGACGCGATCCAGCCGCTGCGGACGGCGTAGTCGCATGGCGCACCCGGTCGCGAGGCAGCAGGAGCCGCCTCGCGACGGTGGCAGTCAGACCAGCTCGGGCCGGCGGATGCTCTCCGCGCCGCCGTCGATGAAGATCACCTGACCGGTGACGTAGAGGTTCTCCTCGCTCGTGAGCCAGGCGAGCAGGTTGGCGACCGCGATCGGGTCGGCCGCCGGGCCGCCGTAGGGTGCGGGCGCGCCGGCGTCGAGGGCCGCGCGGCCCTCCTCGGTCTCGAGCGCGGCGGCGGTCATCGGGGTCAGGATCACGCCGGGCGCCACCGCGTTGAGCGCGATGCCCGCCTTCGCCCACTCCGCGGTCGGAGCGGTACGGCGCAGCCAGCGCGCGACCGACAGCTTCGAGGTCGTGTAGAGCACCGAGGAGCCGGTGGCGTTGGCGGATGCGCCGAGCGAGTCCGCGTGGGCGAGCGCCGCATCCTCATCGCCCGTCTCGATGAGGCGCAGCAGCTCGTCGTCGACCTCTTCGAGGGCGGCGAGCGAGGCGACGACCGCGGCGCGCGGTGCCTCGGACTTCGCGAGCAGCGGGCGCAGCCCCTCGAGGGTGGCCACGGCGCCGAAGTGGTTCACCGCGACGGTGACCGGCGCGGGCACGACCAGGCCGGCGATGGTGAGCACGCCGTCGACGACGCCTCCGCTCAGCTCGGTGGCCTGCTCGACGAGCGCGGCGCGCCCCTCGGCGGTGGTGAGGTCGACGGTGATGTCGGCGTCCTTGAGGTCGACGCCGATCACGCGGTGCCCGTCGGCCCGCAGCTTGGCGGCGGTGATCTTGCCGATGCCGGATGCGGAGCCGGTGACGATGTAGGTACGGGTCATGGTTGCTGGTCCTTGTCTTCGTTGATGAGCCAAGTCGGTAGGAGCGCGAGCAGCTGCTCCTGAACTCGTGCGGTGGGTGCGGGGTCGTCGCTGAGCAGCCAGCCGGTGAGCACGGCGAGCGTGCCGCCGGCCACGTAGTCGGCGGCGAGGCGCGGGTCGAGGTGCGTCGGCACGGTCTCGCGCATGGTGCCGAGGGCCTGCTCGGCGAAGGCGTCCTGCACGGCGCGGTGCGCCTCGGTCGTGGTGCGGCTGCCGAGCACGCCGGCGTAGAGGCTTCTCCTGCGCGCGAACTCCTCGACCAGCTGCGCGGTTGTGGCGCGCGCGGTCTCGATGGGGCTCGCGGTGCGCCGCAGCTCGAGGTCGAGCGCCTCGATCTCGGTGAAGGCGTCGGTGAGGATGCGGACGGCCAGCGCATCGAGATCGCGGAACTGCGTGTAGAAGGTGGAGCGGCTGATCCCGGCCTCGGCGACGATCGCGGGCACGGTGATCTCGTCGCCCGCGGCGGAGAGGGTCTCGACGGCGGCGAGGATCGCGGCGCGGGTGCGGGCGGGGCGCGGGTCCTCGGCTCTGAGGGTCATGACTCGACAGTAACACTTTTCGGACTAGCGTCCGGAAATTACGGCACGAAGCTGCGTCCGGTCGCGGCGAGTTCTTCGCGCAGGATGCGGATGGCTTTCGGGCCGACCCCGTGGATCGCGAGCAGGTCTCGCTCTGTGCGCTCGGCGGCCTCGGACAGGGTGGTGATGCCGTGGAGGGCGAGCTCGCGGGTGGCGACCTTGCCGATGGCCCGGGGGAGAGCGTCCTCGGTCATCGGAGGGCGTCTCGCAGCTCATCGATCGTCTGCCGCGCGAAGGTAGCGGTGTCGGCGAACATTTGGGCTATTTCTGAGGATCTCAGGGATTGCCGGCGGGAGATCGTCACGCCAACCCCGCAATCATCGCCTCGATGCGGCGGCGCGCAGCGCTGCTGGTGCGCTCATCACCGTAGGCGTAGAGCACGATCGCCTCGGTTGCTTCGGTCGCGTCGGTGTCGAGCTCGAGGAGTACCGTCTGGCCGTCGAGATCCTGGACGAACCGCTCTCGACGCGCGTATCGGACGGCGTCGCTCGTGATTCCCACCGCGATGGCCGCTCCAGTGCCGCTGAGTTCGGCGGCGCGCGCATCCTCCCCGCGGAGAGCTCGCCAGAGCGTCGCCCGGTCGGCGATGACGTGATAGGCCAGCTCCTGAGCGTCGCTCGCGCGGAGTCGCGAGCGCAGGCGACTTAATGTGCTTCCCTGTACGCGATCAGTGGTGCCGGAGGCCAGCAGTTCGAGCGCCGCGAGGACCGTCTCGGGGGTCCAGCGGCGTCCGCGGCCCCGGCTGCGGCTGGCGGCCAGCACCGAGCGAGAGCTCACGAGTCGACGGCCAGCCAATTCGCGTCCTGCAAGAACGCCGCTTGCTGCGAGGCGGCGAGCGTGCCGAGTCGAGACGCCGAGTTGCGCCCCAGCTTCTCGCGTCAACGTGTCCATATGTATATGGTCCGCTAGCGGACCATATCTGTCAAAACAGTGCCTCGGCATCAAGCAGCCCCGAGGTGCCGCTGCCCCCGAACGCGGACTCCCGCTCCGCCCGCCGACCCCCGTAACCTGCCGTCCTGGCAGGGGGTCTGCCCGGCACCGGGGGGAACCTTGCGCATGACCGGCTTCGCCACGATCGACTTCGAGACCACGGGTCTCTTCCCGACCAAGCACGACCGCGCGATCGAGGTCGCCGTCGTGCACTCGGACCCTGACGGCACCATCACCGGCCGCTGGGAGACGCTCATCAACCCGGGCCGCGACCTCGGCCCGCAGCGCATCCACGCGATCCGCGCCGCCGACGTGCGCAATGCCCCGACCTTCGCCGACATCGCCGCCGAGCTCGTCGACCTGCTGAGCGGACGAGTCGTTGTCGCCCACAACGCCAGTTTCGACCAGCGCTTCCTGCTCGCCGAGCTCGACCGCATCGCCTACTGGGCCCCGCAGTTCGACCCGCTCTGCACGATGCGCCTGGCCCGCGACATCCTGCCCGGCGCCGGCCGCAGCCTCGCCGACTGCTGCGCGGCCTTCGACATCGACCTCGCGGACGCGCACCGAGCCTCCGCCGACGCCTTCGCCACGGCGCAGTTGCTCGAGGCCTACATCGCCAGCACGAGCGATTGGAGCGGATGGGCCTCTGCCCTCGCCGAGGCGCAGCCGTGGGCGCCGCACGACGCCCCGCGCCTCGCCTGGTTCAGCCGCGACGACGTCAGCACGGAAGAGCCCGCCGACTTCCTCGAGCGCATCACCGTCAAGCTGCCTGAGCACGCCGGCCCGGCCGAGCACCAGGACTACCTCGCACTGCTCGACCGCTGCCTCATCGACCGCCACCTCTCCGCCACCGAAGCGGATGCGCTGGTCACCCTCGCCGAGAGCCTCGGCATCAGTCGTTACACGGCCGCCCGTCTGCACGCCGGTTACTTCGACGCCCTCACTTCCATCGCCTGGGCTGACGGCGTGCTCATGGAGTCCGAGCTCGCCGACCTCACCGCCGTGGCGTCCCTGCTCCGGATCGCAGGTGCGCAGCTTGCCGCCGCGCTCGTCGCGCCGGCCGCTGCAGCCCCAGTCGCGGCGGCCGCGTTCACACTGGAGCCTGGCGACCAGATCGTCCTCACCGGCGAGATGACCCGCCCGCGCGCGGAGATCGAGCTCGAGCTCGTCGCTCGCGGTTTCGTGCCGAAGTCGGCGATCACGAAGAAGACGAAGCTGCTCGTCGCCGCCGACCCGGACTCGCTCTCGGGCAAGGCGCGCAAGGCGCGGGAGTATGGGGTGGCTGTGGTGGGGGAGCGCTGGTTGATCGAGCGAGCTGTCTAGCGAATCCTCTTAACGATCGCCAGGCTCCTGCGACTCGAACGCTACCCGATTTGCTTCATACAGTTCTGGTTGAAACCGTTGCAACCTCGCTGCCAAAGAGGCCCAGGCGTCTTGATCATGCAGATTGAGCGGCTCGCGAAATCGGCGACGAAACTCAACGACGTTTTGGACGATCTCATTCAGGTTCCACGTCATGAAGTCCTGAGCGTCTCGCTCGACGGACCTCTTCGAAAGCCAACTTTCTCTGTTCCTCCATCGGAACCACCGGATGGCCCACGCCCGATGCAATTGCATCACGTTGTGGGCACGCTCGATCGACCAATAAAGCGCGAAATAGCCTTTGATAAGCAAAGCACGCTCGGCCCGTCCGAAACGATATTTTCTAGCGAACATTGTCCTTGCAACGAGGTCCCGCGCCTGGGCTACCTCGCCTGTTGTGAGGTCCTGATGAACTGCTGCGTATGCGGCCCTGGCGGTACGACGTCGCTCATTCAACGTGAATATGCCGGCGACAGCTGCGATAGCTATAGGCCCACCCGCGGTCACCGCGGTGAGAAGATCAAACATCAGTCCTCCGAGTAGCGATGGATCGAGGAAGGCTAGGCCGCATCCTTCCCGCTGAACAAGAACCGCCCGATGATCTCGACGAAGCGCGCGAGCTTCTGCTCGTCTGCGAAGAGCTCGTTGGCCATGCCGCCAGCGTTCTCCTGTGACTGCACGAGGCCGGTGACCACGGCCTGCTTGAGGTTCGGGCTCGCAAGGAACTGCTCTTCTGAGTTGGCGGCGCGTTGCGCGACGATCTGTTCGTCCTCGCCGACCTTGCCGGTGACGTGCTGCAGGAAGGAGTGAGCGTCCACATCAGTGCCCCAGTCCTCGTCGAACAAGGCGTTCAGCTGCTCGACTGCCTCCCACAAAGCGGTGAGCTTTGGGTCGTCAGCCAATGCGGTGTTTCCGAGTTTTGCCGGGGGTAGCTCCGCTTCCCCCGTGAGCTGCAGCTCTGCCTCGTCTTTCGGCTTGATCGAGTACGACACGAGCTCGACCCCGCTGAGGTCGATCGGGGTGCGGATCGTCTCATCCCGAATGAGTCGAGCGAGCCCGCGCCCGTAGATGGCGAGGCGCTCGTAGTCGGTATCGCCGTAGTCGAAGACTTGCGAAAGGAAGTCGTACGCATTGACGTACGAGGTCAGGTCGGCACGGAAAATCTCGAGCCGATCGACTTCCTCGCCGTCATGGGCCTCCACAGCGGCGGTGTACCTGGTGATGAACCTGCTCCGACCGGGCTCGATCGCAGAGAAGAAGACGTTGTTGCCGCTTTCTCGGATCATCGCAGTCGCCGCTGCGTCGACCTCGTGCTGCTGCCAGATTCCGGCGGTCTCGAGTTTGTTGCGGAGGTCGACGACGACGTGCGGGTCGGAGACGTCGCTCAGCCGAGCATCGCGATAGTACGGCTCGAACGCGGCGAGGATCTCTTCGGGCTTGTTCACGAAGTCGATGACGCAGGTGAAGTCCTTGCCCGTCGCGGTGCGATTGAGCCGAGAAAGCGTCTGCACGGCGGTGACTCCCGAGAGCTTCTTGTCCACGTACATCGCCACGAGCAGGGGCTGGTCGAAGCCGGTCTGGAACTTATTAGCCACCAGCATCACCTGGTAGCGGTCCGTCTTGAACGCCTCGGGCAGCGTGCGCCCCTTGAGGCCTTCGTTCATGGTGACCTCGGTGAGCGGCTCGCTCCCGCTCTCCGGATCGATGACTTGTCCAGAGAACGCCACAAGCGCGCGGATCTCTGCGCCGCGACCGGTGCGCTGTACGTAGTCGTCGAAGGCGCGCTTGTACCGCACGGCCTGCTTGCGCGAACCGGTCACGACCATCGCTTTTGCCTTGCCGCCGAGGCGCCAGCTCACAGTCGAGAGGAAATGCTCGACGATGAGCGCGACCTTCTGCGCGATGTTGTAGTCGTGCAGGTGAACGAAGTGCATGAGCTCTTTAACAGCCTTGTTCTGTTCCACGAGCGGGGCCTCGGAGTCGTACTCCTGCCCGTCATGTGCCAGCTTGAACGCCACCTTGTACGGCGTGTAGTTCTGCAAGACGTCGAGAATGTATCCCTCTTGAATCGCCTGCTTCATCGTGTAGAGGTGGAACGGCTGCGGAATGCCGTCCTCATCCTTGCGGCCGAAAAGCTCGAGCGTCTTGGACTTCGGTGTTGCCGTATACGCGAAGTAAGAGATGTTCGCCGCGCTCGCTCGAGTCGCCATGTGCGCAGCGAGTATGTCCTCGGTGTCGATCTCGCCACCGTCGTTCAGATCGGCCAGTTCCTCGGCGCTCAGCACCTCCTTGATCTTGTTGGCGGTGGTGCCAGTCTGCGACGAGTGGGCCTCGTCCGCAATAATGGCGAAACGCCCACCGGCAAACGCACTGAGCTTCTTGGCCACGAATCCGAAGGTCTGGATCGTCACAACGATGATCGGCGCCTTGCTCGCGACAGCGGCAGCGAGCTGCTCGGATTTTGACTCGCTCGTCGATTCGATGCCGACGACGACGCCGCTCTTTGCGTCGATCTGCTTGATTGCCGACTGCAGCTGGCTATCGAGCACGGTGCGGTCGGTGACGACAATGACCGAGTCGAAGACCTTTTCGCCGGATGGCTGGTGCAACGTCGAAAGCTGGTGCGCCGTCCACGCGATCGAGTTCGTCTTGCCGGAACCGGCGGAGTGCTGGATCAAGTAACGATGGCCCGCACCCTCGGCACGAGCTGCGCGCACGAGCTGCGTGACCGACTCCCACTGGTGATACCGCGGGAACAGGAGGCTCTCGCGCTTGACCTGCAGATTCGTGACTGGGTCAACGTTCTTCGAGACCTCGAGGTGCAGGAACCGTCCGAGAATGTCGAGCCAGTTGTCCCGCTGCAACACCGTCTCCCACAGATATGTGGTTGATGACCCGTCGGCAACGGGCGGATTTCCGGCACCGCCGTCGTGTCCGCGATTGAAGGGCAGGAAACGGGTGCCGGCTCCATCGAGCTTCGTGGTCATCTGCACGTCGCGATTCGAGACGGCGAAATGGACGAGCGCTCGCTTGCCGAAGGTCAACAGCGGCTCGCCCTTCGGCAGCCGATCCTTCTTGTACTGCTCGACGGCATCGTGCACCGACTGAGTGAAGTCGGTCTTGAGCTCGAGCGTGGCGACGGGCAGTCCGTTGACGAACAGCACCAGGTCGATGCTGTTCTGGTTCTGCGTGGAGTAGTAGACCTGCCGAATGACGCGGACACGCATCTTCGCGTAGTCGGCGTTCGTCGTGGGGTTGAGGTCGTCGGCGGGCTTGAACTGCGCCATGCGGAACTTGTGTGGCACAGCGGTGAAGCCGCGGCGCAGCACGGCGAGGGTGCCGCCGCCGGAGTGCAGGTCGGTGTCGAGTGATGCCACGAGGCGATCGAGCAGCTTCTGCTCGCCGTACTGCGCCAGCGCCTCGTCGAGGGTCTCCGACTGGGTGTCGCGCAGCCAACCGATCACGTCGTCGGGGAAGAGGGCGCGCTTCGTGTCGTACCGCTTGTTGTCGCCCTGCTCGAAAAGCCAACCGTGCGCGTGGAGGTGCTGTGCGATCTCGACTTCGAACGGCAACTCGTTGTGGATGGCCATCACGCGCTCCTGACGTCGATCTTGCCGGTCACCGCCGCCGAGATGAGCGCTTGGCGGCGCTCGCGGAGGAGGGCGATCATCTGGGTGGCTTTAGTGGCGAGGTCCGCCAGCATCGCCTCACTGCGGGCGACATGGTCGATTAGCTCCAGCTGAAGCTCGACGGGCGGCACGATGAGTCGAATCTTCATGAGATTGGTCACACTCAAGCGAGGCAGGCCGGCTCCCTTCACAAGTGCGCGCACCTGCGACTGGACAGACTCTGCACGACAGACGAGATCGAGATAGCGCGGAAGAATGCGGCCGACATTTGGCGACAAGATCACCAACGATGAGGCGACCACAAAGGGGCCGGTTTCCCCATCAACGACGGCTGTGCGCCCGACTGTTCCGTCCTTACTGAACAGCACATCGCCAGACACAGGCTGACATCCCGTCTTCACCATGTACCGGTAGCTCGATTCATCGGTCCGGAGAGCATTCGCAACACCGATCCGTCCGTCTTGAACGTCACGCGTCGAAACAAATGGGTGAACACCATCGTCCGTCACCGGCGAGATGTGAGCCCCGTCGGTTATCCGCGAGCAATAGTGTTTCAACGCTCCGCTTGACCATTTGGCATCCCCCGGCGGCGTCGTCATTCTCGAAATCAGTGCCTGGCGACGTTCAGCGAGGATGGTGAGGAGTTGCTCCTGCTTGGCGATCAGCTCGTCGATCTGGCCTGTCTCCCGGTCCAGGTACGCCGCGATCTGCCGCTGCTCCTCAATCGGCGGCAGTGGCAGGGTGAAATCCTTCACGTATCGATCAGAAACTCGTTTAAGTCCGCCGGCACCAGTCATCGAGGCGATGGCGCCCTGACGGAAACCTTCTTCGTGGACCAGGTAGGCAAGAAAGCCCGAGTCAGCGGACGAACGAGATCGCAGCACGGTCAGCTCTGTCGTTCCGAACCCTACGCCGTGTGGAAGATTGTTCATGCGCGCACGTTTGCCATTCTCGAAGCATGGCGTGACCTTCGCGAAAACTACATCATCGTTTGCGAACCGCGTGTACGAGCCCGCAGTCGCGGGCGCGCGCAGCTCTCCGACTGAGTATCCGCCCCCGTCACTAATTGAGTCCATCGCCAGGAAAGCAACTTCAGCGCCGTCCGGAAGCATGTCGAGTTCTCGAACCGGTGGATTCAGCGTGACGAAATGTCGGAGTCGCCGCGTCGGCCACATCATCTCTTCTCCACCTCCGCCAGCAGTACGTTGATTTCACCAATCAAGACGTTCAGATCTGCGTCGATCTCCTCCAGCGACCGTGGCGGCACGTACTTGTAGAAGTGGCGCGTGAACGGAATCTCGTAACCGATCTTGTCCTTTGATCGGTCGACCCAGAAGTGCTCCACGTGCGGCTCGATCTCGCGGGCGATGTAGGCGTCGATGTCATCCGTCAGCGGCACGTTCTCGGTGTCGCGCAGGTCGGTGTCGGCGATCGGGTTGCCCTTGGCATCTGTCACGATCGGGGCCGACTCGTCGCGCTCGCTCAGTCCGGAGACGAAGGCTTTCAACTGTGGCGCCGTCAACGAGAGGCCCGCCTCGGCGAGCAGACGCTTGACCGTCTTGGCGACGACCACGGCGTCCGTGGACGGCGCGGAGAGCGCGTTATCTGCCACGGCGAGCGCAGTGAACTCGGTCCAGTCGAAGCCGAGTTTCGCGATCGCCTTCTGCTCGGCGGCTCGATTGATGCGGTCGACGCTGAGCGCCCAGTTCAGCTGCAATGGACGCTCGACGGTAATGGTGGTGTAACCGAAGTCGTCGTTGCGGAAGATCTTCGAGGCATCCGTCGCCTCGTTCTCGCCGTAGATGCGCACCACCTCGGCGATCTGCTCCCCGCTCATCTCGCGGCGCTTCGATCCGAGGGACTTGCGCATCTTCACCCACTTGTCAGTGGCGTCGATCAGCTGCACGCGGCCCTTGCGGCTCGCCGGCTTGTCGTTGTCGAGAATCCAGATGTAGGTGGCGATGCCGGTGTTGTAGAACAGGTCCGTCGGCAGGCCGATGATCGCGTCGACTAGGTCGTTCTCGAACAAGTACTTGCGGATGTTCGACTCACCCGACCCCGCACCACCCGTGAACAGCGGCGACCCGTTGAGGACGATGCCCACGCGTCCACCACCGTCTTTCGCCGCGCGCATCTTCTTCACCAGGTGCATCAGGAACAACAGGGACCCATCCGAGACCCGAGGCAGCCCAGGCCCGAACCGCCCCTCGAACCCGCGCTGGGTGTGCTCGTCCGTGACGGCTTTCTGCTGCTTCTTCCACTCGACGCCGAACGGCGGGTTCGAGATGCCGAAGTCGAACGTGGAGCCGAAATGCCCATCGGCGCTGAGGGTGTCGCCCCAGACGATGTCGTCGATCGACTGGCCCTTGATCACCATGTCGGCTTTCGCGATCGCGAAGGACTCCGCGTTCAGCTCCTGGCCGTGGAGGCGCAAGGATGCCTGGGGGAAGTGCTCGCGCACATAGTCATCCGACACCGACAGCATCCCGCCGGTGCCCGCGGTGGGGTCGTAGACGGTGCGCACGGCGCCGGGCACGTGCAGCGAGCGCTTCGGGTCCGAGTCGGGGTGCTCCGTGAAGAGCAGACTCACGATGAGCCGCACGACCTCGCGCGGTGTGAAGTGCTCTCCGGCAGTCTCGTTGCTTGTCTCTGCGAAGCGGCGGATGAGCTCCTCGAACACCGATCCCATCTGCGTGTTGCTCACACGATCCGGGTGCAGATCGACCTTCGCGAACTCTCGTAGCACCAGGTAGAGCAGGTCGTTCTCTTCAAGCTTCAGCAGCTGGGCGGCGAAGTCGTAGCGATCGAAAATGTCGCGCACGTTCGGGCTGAACCCGCGTACGTAGTCGTCGAGATTGGCTCGGACGTTCGCGGCATCACCGGCAAGGCTGTCGAGCGTGTACTTCGAGACGTTATAGAAGCCGTAGCCCGAGGTGCGGGGCAGCACGTGCGGCAACAGCGGGCTCTCGGGGCCGAGCTTGTCGAACTGCGCGAGCACATCCGCTTTTGTCGCCTCGAGCGCAGCATCGAGTCGACGCAGCACCGTGAACGGCAGGATCACCTTGCCGTAGTCCGCCTGCTTATACGTGCCGCGAAGCAAATTCGCGATGTTCCAGATGAAGGCACTGAGGTTCGTGCCGGAGGCGCTCTCGATGGTCATGCTCTCGCTTTACAACTCGTGTCGGGTGCTGGCCTCAGCGTACGGCGCGCAAGGGCCGGAGCAGCAGCCCCCACTGGGGCGGTCGCTACGTCTGGCAGTTGAAGGGTGCTGCGGAACTCCGCGTCTCCTGGCGCACGACCGTTGCGGCTCTGACCGCTCCGCTTCGCGCCGAGCTGATCGACGCCTTCACCTCGGTGCAGCGCCGAAGGCCGTACGGTTTTCGACTCGCGCCGACGTTCAGCGTTCGGAATGCCCCTGATGCTCGTGAGACCGCTTATTGACACTTCCGTGCGGAACTGTCAATGAGGACCGACCGACATCACCGATCGCGCAGCGACCCATCGTTAGCCTGGACCCGATGTCCTCCTCCGCCCCTGCCCCGAAGCCCCGCCCCTTCATCCGCCCGCGCGTCGCGCTCGGGCTCGCGATCGGCGGCTTCGTCGTGCTGGCGCTGATGGGCAGCACGATCGCGGGCGACTCCGAGCTCGCGCAGACCGCCACGGGCGGCGGCGGCGCCGGAGGAGTCGCGGTGCTGCTGTCGACCTTCGGGCTCATGGCCGGGGTCGTGCTCGTGATCAGCGCGATCATCGTCGCGCTCGACCCGATCATCCGCGACCGCGGCAGGCGGATGGGTGTGGCCGCGATCATCGTGGCCGTCGCCTCGCCGCTCGCAGCGGGCGTGCTCAACACCGTCGGCTGACCGACGGCAGGCGGCGCGCGTCAGCCGGCTTGCACCACGCGCCGGTTGTGCCGCGCCGTCACGACGACGAACGGCCCGATCATCATGACGAGCACCAGCGGTGACGCCCAGAGCGAGAGCTCGAGCTCGCGGATGAGCGAGAGCGTGCCGTAGACCGCGAGCCCTATGCCCACGCCGCGGGCGAGTCGCACGCTCCAGCCGGCGCCCTCCGGGTCCCGACCGGACCAGGGCATTCGCTCGGTGCCGAAGAGACTCGCCGACTGCAACGCCGACCAGGTGCTGAGCGCGAGGCTCGCGAGCATGGCGACGATCGCGATGGAGAGCATCCCTCAACGCTCGCAAGCTGCATGCGTTTGCGCAACTCCCGATCTCGTTGTCAACCGGTTGCCATACTGGACGGGACGCAACGACGCGCCCGCGTGAGCACCGGCTCCGCGGCGGAAGGAACGACGATGACGACCGACCTCCATCCCGCCTGGCTGCCCGACGCGGCGCTCGCTCCGATCGGCTCGGCCCGCGTGGCCGTGCTGACGACGGGCCCGCTCGCGGCCACCATCCGCGCCGAGGTGGAGCGCGCGATCGCTCTGCATGGCGGGTCGCTCGTGACGGAGCAGCCCGACCTCGTGCTCGCCGACACCGAGGCCGTGGCCGCCAACGAGGCCCACCGCGCCGCGCTGGAAGCCGGCCCGATCGCCGACGACGGCTACGTCATCGCCCGCCGAGACGGCGGCACCGCCGTGGTCGGCGCGGGGGAGCGCGGCCTGCTCACCGGGCTCTTCGCGCTGCTGCGCACGTCGGCCGACGCCGAGCTCGTGCGCGAGGCGCCGGTGCGCGCCACCCGCATGCTCGACCACTGGGACAACATCGGCACCCACCCCGTGATGGGCACCGTCGAGCGCGGCTACGCCGGCGACTCGCTCTTCTTCGACGAGCACGGCGTGCGCCCCGACCTGAGCCGCATCAACGACTACGCGCGGCTGCTTGCCTCGGTCGGCATCAGCGCCATCGCCATCAACAACGTCAACGTGCACGCCCGCGAGGCGCGGCTGCTCACCGACGACCTCGGCGACGTGGCGCGCGTCGCCGACGTGCTGCGGCCCTGGGGCATCCGGCTGCACCTCTCCGTCTCCTTCGCGGCGCCGATCCTGCTCGGCGGGCTGAGCACCTCCGATCCGCTCGATGCCGACGTGCAGGCCTGGTGGCGCACCGCCACCGAGACGGTCTACGCGGCCATCCCCGACTTCGGCGGTTACCTCGTCAAGGCCGACTCGGAGGGGCAGCCCGGTCCCTTCGCCTACGGCCGCGACCATGCCGACGGCGCCAACCTGCTCGCGGCCGCGCTCGAGCCGCACGGCGGCGTCGTGCACTGGCGCGCCTTCGTCTACAACCACCACCAGGACTGGCGCGACCGCGGCACCGACCGCGCCCGCGCCGCCTACGACCACTTCGCGCCGCTCGACGGGCGCTTCGCCGCCAACGTCGTGCTGCAGGCGAAGCACGGGCCCATGGACTTCCAAGTGCGCGAGCCCGTCTCGCCCGTGCTCGCCGCCATGCCGGCGACGCGCGTGGCGCTCGAACTGCAGGTGACGCAGGAGTACACCGGCCACCAAAAGCACGTCTGCTACCTCGAGCCGATGTGGCGCGGGGTGCTCGACTTCGCCTTCCCGCAGGGCAGCACGGCCGAGCTCGTCGACGACGTGGTGGCCGTCGCCAACGTGGGCACCGACCGGTACTGGACCGGGCATCCGCTCGCCCAGGCCAACCTCTACGCCTTCGCGCGGCTCGCCTGGGGCGCCACGGGCGACCTGCTCGAGGAGTGGCTCGCCCTCACCTTCGCGGGCGTCGAGGCCGAGGCCGTCGACGTGGTGCGCGACCTCATGGCCGACTCCTGGCGCACCTACGAGCGCTACACAGCCCCGCTCGGCGTCGGCTTCATGGTCTCGCCGTTGCGCGGGCACTACGGGCCCGACATCGACGGCTACGAGTACTCCCGCTGGGGCACGTACCACTTCGCCGACCGCGACGGCATCGGCGTCGACCGCACCGTCGCCACCGGCACGGGCTACGCGGGGCAGTACCCCGAGCCGTGGCGCAGCACCTACGAGCAGCTCGAGACCTGCCCCGACGAGCTGCTGCTCTTCTTCCACCACGTGCCTTACGGCCACCGGCTGCACAGCGGCTCCTCGGTGATCGAGCACATCTACGACACCCACGTCGAGGGCGCCGCCGAGACCGAGCGGATGCAGGCCGCCTGGCAGGGCGTGCACGGCTCGGTCGACGACGCCCTCCACGAGCGGATCGCCGAGCGCCTCGTGGAGCAGGTGCGCTCGGCCGCCGAGTGGCGCGACCAGATCGGCGCGTACTTCCAGCGCAAGTCGGGCGTGCGCGACGAGCGCCTGCCGGCCTGAGCCGGGCACGACGAAGGGGGCCGCTGCGATGCAGCGGCCCCCTTCGTCGTGTGATGCGGCTGCGCGCCGCAGGGGCGGCGGCGCGCGAGAAGGCATGGCCGAGCGCGAGCGACCGCGCTCGGTCGCGCTCGGCGGCGCGCCGCAGGGGCGGCGGCGCGCGAGAAAGCTCAGTCCTCGCGCAGCACGATCACGTCGCGCGGCGCGATCGTGAGGGTCTGACCCCGCTCGATGCGCGCATCCGTCAGCAGGTCCACCCCGCTGGCGTGGGCGACGACCTCCACGGGCTCGAGGCCGTGGTGCAGCAGGAATGCGAAGCGCCCGCCATCGCCCTCGCGCACCGCGAACTCGAGGTCGTGCGCCGCGGCGTAGGGGCCGACGAGGTCGTGCCGCTCGAGGATCGGCGCGAAGAGCCGCTCGAGCGCCGCGTCGTCGGCGTGCGCCGCGACGTACCAGGCCTCGCCGTCGCCGACCGCGTTGCGGGTGACGACGGGGCGGCCGGCGTAGAAGTCGTGCTCGTAGGCGGCGACGGCCTCGGCGCCCTCGGGCACGATGAGCTCGAAGACGAGGCTCGACGAACCGACGACGCCCTCGCTCCAGCGCACACCGTTGACCTCGCCGGGCGGCAGCGAATCCGTCTCCTCGACGCGCAGGCCGAAGAGCGACCCGAACGGGCCGGGCGCATCGCCGAGGAAGGCGTTGTCGCTGGCGTCCACGCGTCCGCTCAGCGCGCTCGCGACCACCGTGCCGCCGCGCTCGACGACGGCGCGCAGCCGATCGGCGATGTCGTTCTGCACGAGGTGCAGCTGGGGCGCGATGACCAGGTCGTAGCCGTCGAGGTCGTCGTGCACCGAGACCAGGTCGAGGTCGACGCCGGCCTGCCAGAGCGCGCGGTGGTACGCCTGCACGACCGCCGGGTAGGTGAGGTGGCGGTTGAGGCCGTCGGTCATCTCCGAGGCCCACCAACTGTTCCAGTCGAAGACCAGCGCGGCGCGGGCCGGGGTGCGGGCGCCGAGCAGGGCGTCGCCGACCTTCGCGAACTCGGCGCCGAGCGCCGCCGCCTCGCGGAAGGAGCGCGTGTCGGTGCGACCGGCGTGATCGAGCAGCGCGCCGTGGTACTTCTCGCAGGCGCCGGGCGACTGGCGCATCTGGAAGTAGAGCACCGCATCCGCTCCATGGGCGACCGACTGCCACGACCAGAGTCGCAGCACGCCCGGGCGCTTCACCGGGTTCACGTCGCGGCTGGCCGTGATCGTGGGGGTCTGCTCCATGACCCAGAAGGGGTCGCCCTGCTTGAGCCCGCGCATGAGGTCGTGGGTGAGCGCCATGCGGGCGTGCTCGCGGTCGCCGGGCGGGTAGTTGTCCCAGGAGACGAAGTCGAGGTGCTCGGCCCAGCGCTGGTAGTCGAGCGGACGGAAGAGCCCCATGAAGTTCGTGGTCGCCGGCGTCGTCGTGTCGTGCGCGCGGATCGCCGCCTTCTCGTCGAGGTAGTTGCGCAGCATGCTGTCGCTCATGAAGCGCAGGTAGTCGAGCGTGTTGCCCTGGAACGCCGTGTGGTTGGGGCCGCGCCAGTGCTCGCTGAGGATGTTCGGCGGCACGATCTCGTCCCAGTCGCCGTAGGTGTGCGACCAGAAGGTCGCGTTCCAGGCGCGGTTGAGCTCGTCGAGGCTGCCGTAGCGCTCCTGCAGCCAGAGCCGGTAGGCGATGCCGCAGTTGTCGCACCAGCAGCCGCCGTCGAAGCCGCCGTACTCGTTGCCGATGTGCCAGGCCACCAGCTGCGGGTGGTTGCCGTAGCGCTCGGCCAACCGGCCGGCCAGCTCGGGGGAGAGGCGGCGGAACACCGGCGAGTTCGGGCAGTGGTTGTGCCGCTGACCGTACTTGTGCTTGCGGCCCTGGAAGTCGACGCGGGTGACCTCGGGGTGCTGGTGCGCCAACCACGGCGGCAGAGCGCCGGTGGCCGTCGCGAGCACGAAGCTGCGACCGGTCGCCACGACGTGCTCGATGATCGCGTCGAGCTGACTGAAGTCGTACTCGTGCTCGGAGGGCTGCAGCTGCGCCCAGTCGAACACGCCGAGCGTGAGCGTCTCGATGCCGGCGGCCGTGAACGCCGCATCGTCCTCGTGCCAGACCTCGCGGGGCCACTGCTCGGGGTTGTAGTCGCCGCCGTAGAGGATCTTGCGGGCGGCGGCGTCGGTGCGGTCGGTGAGCGTCACGAGACGAAGTTCTCCTCGATGTCGGAGCGGATGGGACGGGCGCCGTGCAGGAGCGCGAGCGCCAGGAGTGCGCTGGTCAGGATGGGCACGAGCTCCGTGAGGAGGACGAGCGAGCCGCCGATCACGACGGCGAGCGCCAGGGTGGCGACGGTCGTGCGGGGCGAGCGGACGATGTAGTACGCGGCCAGGCGGAGCACGTCGCGGGTGCGCAGTGAGTACAGGGCCGTGATGACCAGGGCGTTCGCGGCGACGAGCAGCAGCACCACGAGCAGCACCACGGCGATGGCGCCGAGCACCTCGCCGCCGGGCACGGCGCCGGCGCCGGTCGCGTTGATGCCCAGCACGGTGGCGACGCCGAGGGCCGGCACCCACCACAGCAGCACCGGCAGGGCGTTGAGCCGGTAGCCGCGCCAGAAGTGGCGGGCGGGCTGCAGGGAGGGCTCCTGCAGCGCTCGCCGCCACGCGAAGAGCGTGGCGGCGAGCGCCGGGCCGAGCGGCACGGCCGCGAGGGCCGCCAGGGGCAGATTGCTCGCATCCGCTCGCAGCGTCAGGAGCAGCGCGATGCCCGGCGAGGCGGTCAGCAGCAGCAGGCCCTGGTAGACGAGCACGTGGTAGACGGCGAGGGCGCCTCGCGAGAGGACGCCCTCACCCGCCTCCCGGCGCTGCGGAGCGGCGGCGGTCATCAGCCGTTCGCCTCCGCGAAGCGGTCGGCGGCGCCGTTGACGAGGTCGACGTACGTCGACGCGCCCTTGCCCTCGAGCTCGGCGAGGTAGGCATCCCACTCGCCGAGGTCGCGCTGGCCCAGGATGAACTGCAGCGTCATCTGCGACGTGTAGTCCTTGAGCGGCGTCTCGAGCAGGGTCGCCTGCTCGCGCTCGCCCTCGCTGAACGGGTACGGCGGCGCCAGCGGCAGCGACTCCTTGTCGGCCATGGCCTCCTGGAACTCGAGCTCCTCCTCGGAGAAGGTCGACTGCAGCAGCTCGGTCGGGCCGCCGTAGGCGAAGACGCCGTTCGAGAAGCCGAAGTCCTTCTGCAGGTGCTTCGGGGCGCCCGGGTTGAGGCCGATGAAGTCGATGTCGTCGGCGAGGACGCGCTTGCCGTCGGCGTCCTTCGTGAAGGTGGTGCCCTCGACGCCCCACTTCGCGAACTCGAGCCCGGCGTCCGAGTACCAGAGCCAGTCGATGAACTGCATCATGGCGACGAAGTCCTCGCGCTCGGTGGCGGCGCTGCTGATCATGAGGCCGTTCTCGAGCTGCGTCGCACCGCTGATCACATCCCCGGCAGGGCCCGCCGGCAGCGGGATCTTGCCGACCTCGGCCTCGGGCACGTTCGTGTCCAGCGTCGGGCGGTAGTCGTTCACGATCGTCTGGGCGTTCGTGCTGATCGCGAACGAGCGGCCGGTGGTGAACTTCTGGATCGCGGTGTCGTCGTCCTGCGTGAAGCTCTCGGGGTCGATGAGTCCCTCGTCGACGAGCGACGCGACGTACTCGATGAAGTCGCGCTGCTCATCCGTCGCGCCCGTGTACTCGAACTCGCCGGAGGCCTCGTCGAAGGTCGCGTCGTCGTAGCCCCAGCCGGCGGAGGTGCCGAAGGTCATGGCGACGATGTTGAGGAAGTTGCCGCCCGGCGTCGGCACGTTGAACCGGTCGGAGAGCGGGTACATGTCGGGGTAGGCCGCCTTGACGGCGCGCAGCACGTCGCGGAACTCGTCCCAGTCGCTCGGGGCCTCGAGGCCCAGCTCGGCCATGATGTCCTCGCGCACCGCGATCGTGTAGTCCTGCCACGGGTTCTCGTGCAGGCCCGGCAGCACGTAGAAGTCGCCGTCCTCCTGCCGCAGGGTGTCGAGGTTGTCCTCGAGGCCCCAGCGCTCGACCTTGTCGGTGAAGTTCGGCATGAGGTCGAGGTACTCGCTCACCGGCAGCACCGCGCCGGAGGAGACGAAGGGCGTCTCCTGGCCGGGGTAGGTCTTCGGCAGCAGCACGGGCGCGTCGCCCGCGCCGACCAGCAGGCTGCGCTTCTGCTCGTAGTCGCTCATCGGCACGATCGTGGGCTCGAGCGTCACGTTGGTGCGCTCGGTCAGCTCCTGCCAGAACAGCCAGTCGTCCTTGATGGGGTAGTTCGGGTGCTCGCTGTAGAGCACCGGGAAGCTCAGGGCCTCGGTGGCCGTGAACTGGTCGCCGACCGAGTAGGAGTCCATCGCGCCGAGGGTCTTCTCGGTGATGTCCACCTCCTCGGCGGCGCTGCTGCCGCAGGCGGTGAGGCCGACGCCCAGGACGAGGACGGCTCCCGCGCCGCCCGCTCTGAGGAGTGCTCGTGACATGTGCTGTGTTCCTTTCGTGACCGACGTCGCTGTCGGGTGGATGGTTCAGCCCTTGACCGAGCCGAGCATGACGCCCGACACGAAGTAGCGCTGGATGAAGGGGTAGACGCAGAGGATGGGCAGCACCGTGAGCACCATGGTCACGGCCTTGACGTTCGAGGCGACCTGCGCGAGGTCGCCGCCGCCGCTGCCGAGCGAGCTCGCGGTGGAGGCGCCCGCGATGAGGTTGCGCAGGTAGATCGTCACGGGGAAGAGCTCCTGCTGATTGAGGTACAGGAACGCCTGGAACCAGGAGTTCCAGAAGGTCACCGCGTAGAAGAGCACCATCGTGGCGATGACGGCCTTCGACAGCGGCAGCACGATGCGCAGCAGGATGCCGTAGGTCGACAGCCCGTCGATCTGCGCCGCCTCCTCGAGCTCGCTGGGCAGGTTCTCGAAGAAGGCCTTCATGACCAAGAGGTTGAATACCGAGATCGCGTTGGGCAGCACGATCGCCCAGATCGAGTTCGTGAGCCCCAGGCTCGAAATGAGCACGTAGTTGGGGATCAGCCCGCCGTTGAAGAACATCGTGAACACGGCGATGCCGATGAGCAGGCCGCGGCCGCGGATGCCCTTCTTCGAGATCACGTAGGCGTAGGTCGTGGTGAGCAGCATCGCGATGGCCGTCGCGACGACCGTGTACAGCACCGTGTTGCCGTAGCTGCGCCAGAAGGTCTCGTCGCCCATCACCAGCTGGTAGGTGGTGGTGTTGAAGCCCAGCGGCACGAGGTTGACCTGGCCGGCCCGGATGAACGTCTCACCGCTGAACGACTGGGCGATGATGTTGAGGAACGGGTAGAGCGTCACGAAGACGACGCCCAGCAGCACCACGCCGTTGACGATCTGGAAGACGCGGTAGCCGCGCGAGTCCTTCATCCGCTTCGGTCGTGCCGGGCGGATGCGCGGGCGCTCTTCGGTCGTGAGGGTTACCACAGGCTTGTCCCGACTACTCGGCGCGAGATCGCGTTGGCGGAGAGGATGAGGGTGAGGCCGATGATCGCCTCGAACATGCCGATGGCCGCCGCGTAGCTGAAGTTGTTCGACTCCAGACCGACCCGGTACAGGTAGGTCGCGATGACGTCGGCCGTCGGATAGGTCAGCGGGTTGTAGATGAGCAGGATCTTCTCGAACCCGACCGCCATGAACGTGCCGATGTTGAGGATCAGCAGCGTGATCATGGTCGGCCGGATGCCCGGCAGGGTCACGTGCAGCGTCTGCTTCCAGCGGTTCGCTCCGTCGATGCGGGCCGCCTCGTAGAGGCTCTGGTCGATCTGCGTGAGTGCGGCGAGGTAGAGGATCGTGCCCCAACCGACCGTCTGCCAGACCTCCGAGGAGATGTAGACGGCGCGGAACCATTCGGGGCGCTGCATGAACGGCACCGGTTCGCCGCCGACCGCGCGCACGATCTGGTTGACCGTGCCCTCCAGCGACAGCAGCTGCAGCAGCATGCCGGCGATGATGACGATGGAGAGGAAGTGCGGCAGGTAGGAGAGCGTCTGCACGAAGCGCTTGAAGTACCGGGTGCGCACCTCGTTGAGCAGCAGCGCCAGGATGATCGGCGCCGGGAAGGCGAAGATCAGCGAGAGCAGGCCGATCGTGAGCGTGTTGCCGAAGACGTTCCAGAATGTGGGGTCGTTGAGGAACATCTCGACGTAGCGCAGGCCCACCCACTCCTCGCCGAAGATGCTGCCGCCCGGCTGGAACCGGCGGAACGCGATGACGTTGCCGGCCATGGGCAGGTAGCGGAAGATGACGAAGAAGGCGAGGGGCAGCAGCACGAGCGTGTAGAGCTGCCAGTCGCGACGGATGGACTTGCGCCAGGAGAGTTTGGCGCGCCCCTTGGGTGCGCGGTCGCCCTTGCGGGCCTTCGCCGCCAGGGCGGCGCTCGTCGCCGCCTCCGGCCCCGTGGCGCGGGCGCCGTCGGGCGCCGTCGTGGGTTCGTGCAGGCTCATGCGAGCGCTCCTTCCAGCGTCTCGACCGTCGCGGTCGCCAGCAGCTCGCGATCGTGGCCGACCTCGCGCAGCGGCCCGGTCGAGACCAGGTCGAGCGCGGTGACGACCTCGGCGCTCGAGCGCGCCACGCGCAGCTGCACGGCGCCGGGCTCGACGACGCGACCGCCGGCGAGGCCCGTGAACGCGAGCAGGTCGGCGTGCAGGTGCAGCACGACCCGCGCGCTCTCGCCGGGCTGCAGCTCGACGCGCTGGAAGCCGATCAGGCGCTGCACCGGACGGGTCACCTGCGCGACCGGATCGTGCGCGTAGAGCTGCACGACGTCGGCGGCCGGGCGGTCGCCGGTGTTGCGCAGCGTGACCGCGACCTCGACGGCCCCGTCGACCGGCCACTCGGTGCCGCCCCCGACGATCTCGGCCTCGGACCACTCGACGCGCGAGTAGCCGAGCCCGTGCCCGAAGGGGTAGAGCGGCGTGGGGTCGATGTTCGAGACCCCGGAGCGCTGGCCCAGGGGAGCGCTGAGGTAGGTGCCGGGCTGGCTGCCCGCGTCGCGCGGGACGCCGACGGGCAGGCGGCCGGAGGGGGAGACGGCGCCGGTGAGGATCTCGGCGATCGCCGGGCCTCCCTCCTGGCCGGGGAAGAAGCCCTGCAGCACGGCCGCCGCGCGCTCGGCCATGCCGCCGAGCGCGTAGGGGCGGCCGGTGAGCAGCACGATGACGACCGGGGTGCCGGTCTCGAGCAGCGCCTCGATGAGCTCGCGCTGCACGCCGGGCAGGCGCAGGTCGGCGGCGTCGCAGCCCTCGCCCGACGTGCCGCGGCCGAAGAGACCGGCGCGGTCGCCGACGACGGCGATCGCCACGTCGGCGCCTCGAGCCGCCTCGACGGCGGCCGCGAAGCCGCTGCGGTCGTCAGTGTCGACGGTCGAGCCTGCGGCGTGCACGGCCTCGTGGCCGGCGGCGCGCAGCGACTCGAGCACGGTGGGGATCGCGATGCCGATCGGCACCTCGGGGTGCTTCGAGCCGACGTGCGCGGGGAAGGAGTAGCAGCCGAGCATCGCCGAGGCCTCGTCGGCGAGCGGGCCGACGACGGCGAGCCGGGCGGTCGGCGCGAGCGGCAGTGCGTCGCGGTTCTCGAGCAGCACGAGCGACTCGCGGGCGAGCCGGCGGGCGAGCTCGCGGGAGGCGTCGTCGTCGAGCACCGGGTTCGCATCCGCTCGGATGGCGCTCGGGTCGTCGAGCAGGCCGATCGAGATCTTCTGCTCGAGCACCCGCAGCAGCGCCCGGTCGACGAGCGACTCGGGCACGCGGCCGTCCTGCACGGCCTCGCGCAGCGGGGCGCCGAAGGCGTCGACGGTCGGCAGCTCCACGTCGACGCCGGCCTCGAGGGCAAGACCGGCCGCCTCGGCGCCGTCGCCGGCGACGCGGTGCAGCTTCTCGAGGAAGCGGACGCCGAAGTAGTCGGCGACGACGGTGCCCTCGAAGCCCCACTCGTCGCGCAACAGCTCGGTGAGCAGCCGCCGGTCGGCCGCGGCGGGCACGCCGTCGACGTCGGCGTAGGAGTGCATGACCGAGCGGGCGCCGCCGTGCCGCAGGGCGGCCTCGAACGGCGGCAGGATCACGTCGGCGAACTCGCGCGAGCCCATCGACACGGGCGCGAGGTTGCGGGCCGCGCGCGAGGCGGAGTAGCCGGCGAAGTGCTTGAGGGTGGCGATGATGCCGGTCGACTCGAGGCCCGCGACGTAGGCGGCGCCCACCGCGCCGACGAGGTACGGGTCCTCGGAGATGGTCTCCTCGGTGCGGCCCCAGCGGTAGTCGCGGGTGACGTCGAGCACGGGGGCCAGGCCCTGGTGCACGCCGGCGGCGCGCATCGAGCGGCCGATGCGTCCGGCCATCTCGCGCACGAGCTCCGGGTCGAAGCTGGCGCCCCAGGAGAGCGGTACCGGGTAGGCGGTGGCCTGCCAGGCGGCGAAGCCGGCGAGGCACTCCTCGTGCACGATCGCGGGGATGCCGAAGCGGCTGGCGGCCACGATCTGCGTTTGGGAGGCCTCGAGCGATCGGGCCCCGGCGGCCGGGTCGACCGGCGCGGAGCCGTACGGGCGGGTGAGCTGGCCGAGGCCGTCGCGGATGGTCGCCTGCCAGTCGAGCGGACCACCGGCGAGATCGGCCTGGTGCGGGGCGACGCCGCCGCCGGAGGCGTCCGCGCCGACCCAGACGCCGACGAGCTGCGCGAGCTTCTCGTCGAGGGTCATGCGGCCGATGAGGTCGGCGGCGCGCTCGCGGGGCGTCAGCGCGCGGTCGCGCCAGGCCTCGCCCGCGGCGAGCGGATGGGACGGCTGCGGCATAGGACTCCTTCGTCTGCGCTCGAGGGCGCATCGGAGCAGGGGATCCCGCCGTCCACGTCCTCGTGTTCGAAACTTTCGCTCCCAGGAGCGATAGTCATTGCGATGACCGTAGGGCGGCTTTCTCGGTCCGTCAAGCCCTTTCAGGGGCCAGCCTTGCGCAACACGCATCGGGAGGTGGCGTTCGAGCCCGCCTCTGCTACATTCGCCCCGATAGTTTCGAACGCATCGCGAATGAGGCAGCGTGACCACGACGAGTCCGACCGGCAGCGCCAACGGCGCGCCCGCTACCATCGCCTCCATCGCGGCCGAGCTGGGCGTCTCGGTGCCCACCGTCTCCAAGGTGCTCAACGGCAGGGCCGATGTCGCCGCCGACACCCGCTCGCGCGTCGAGTCCGCGCTGCAGAAGCACCAGTACCGTCGGCGCGCGCAGGCGACCGGGCAGCGCTCCGGGCCGCTCATCGACCTCGTGTTCCACGAACTCGACTCCGCCTGGTGCATCGAGATCATCAAGGGCGTCCGACGCACCGCGAGCGACCTCGGCGTCGGCACCGTGCTCTCCGAGCTCGGTGGGCGGCACCGACCGCAGCAGAGCTGGCTCGACGCCGTGCTCGCGCGACGTCCCCTCGGCGTGCTGCTCGTGCTCTCGCGGCTCGAGGCCGCGCAGCAGCACCAGCTCGAGAGTCGCTCGATCCCGTTCGTGGTACTCGACACGGACGGCGAGCCGCAGGGCGATGTGCCCACGGTCGGCTCCAACAACTGGCTCGGCGGGCTCTCCGCCACGCGGCACCTGCTCGAGCTCGGACACCGCCGCGTCGCCGTGATCTCGGGGCCGGCGGATGTGCTGTGCTCGCGCGCCCGTATCGACGGCTTCCGCAGCGCGCACGACGAGCTCGGCGTCGCGGTCGACCCGGCGCTCGTCCGCTACGGCGACTTCGCCGTCGAGGGTGGCTACCGGCACGGTCGCGACCTGCTCGACAGGCCGGACCGGCCGACGGCGATCTTCGCCGGCTCCGACATGCAGGCGATCGGCGTGCTGCGCGCGGCCCGAGAGCTCGGCATCGACGTGCCGCGCGAGCTCTCGGTGGTCGGCTACGACGACCTGCCCGTGGCGGAGTGGATGGGGCCGGCCCTCACCACCGTGCACCAGCCGCTGCAGCAGATGGCCGCCACCGCGACGCGCATGCTCGTCGATCTCGCCCGTGGCGAGAGCGTCGACCCGCCGCGCATCGAGCTGCAGACGCGGCTCGTCGTGCGCGAGAGCACCACGGTTCCGCCCGACAACGCCTGAGGAGGCGCCATGGCCCAGTTCGACCTGCCGCTCGAGACGCTGCGCGGCTACCGCTCGGAGACGCCGGAGCCCGAGGGCTTCGACGACCATTGGAGCAGCACCCTCGCCGACGCACGCACGCACGATGTGATCCTCGAGCGCCGCCCCGTCGAGACGGGCCTCGTCGCGAGCACGACCTGGGATGTGCGCTTCGCCGGCTTCGGCGGTCACCCGATCGCGGCCTGGTACACCGAGCCGCTGCATCCGCGAGACCACCGCGGCGTCGTGGTCGAGTACCTGGGCTACGGGCGGGGTCGCGGGCTGCCCCACGAGCGCCTGCTCTGGTCGGCGGCCGGCTACGCGCACCTGCTCATGGACAGCCGCGGCCAGGGCGGCCAGCACGGTAACGGCGGTGATACGACCGATCCGGTCGGCACGCCGCCATCGGCCGTCGGCTTCGTCACCCGCGGCATCGACGACCCGCGCGAGCACTACTACCGGCGCCTGGTGACGGATGCGGTGCGCGCCGTCGACGCGGCGCGCGCCCTGGGCGACGCCGATGCGCCTGTGGTCGTCGCGGGCAACAGCCAGGGCGGCGGGCTCGCACTCGCCGCCGGCGGTCTCGTGCCCGACGTCGCCGCCGTGCTGGCGAACGTGCCGTTCCTGGCGCATCCGCGCCGCGCACTCATGATCACCGAGTCCTCGCCCTGGTCGGAGGTCGTGCACTACCTCTCCGTGCATCGCGATCGAGTCGATGCGGCGCTGCGCACCCTCGACTTCGTCGACGGCGTCAACTTCGCGCGCCGCGGGCGGGCCCCGCTGCACGCCGGAGTCGGGCTGCGCGACACGGTCTGCCCGCCGTCCACAGTGTTCGCGGCCTTCAACGCCTGGGGCGAGCACGCCGATGCCGACGTGCCTCGCGAGATCGAGGTCTACCCGTTCAACCACCACGAGGGCGGCGACGCGGTGCACAGCCGCAGCCAGCTCACCTGGCTGGCCGGGGTGCTCGAGGGCGCTTAGCGAGAGCGGCGCTGCGCCCGCACGCGTACCAGCTGCGCCTCGAGGCGCAAACGGCGGGCACGGACCATCAGCGCGGTGCCGGCGACGATCAGTACGAAGGCGATCGCCGCGAGCAGCCCCTGCACGAACGGCTGCGCCGTGCCGACGACGGCGCCCATGAACGCGGCGAAGCCGAGCAGATCGAGCAGGAAGCCGGTGACGGCGAGCGCGCGGTGCTGACGCATGAGCGACCCTTCGGGTGGGGAGCGGATGCGGTGAGCGTACCGAGCGGGGCTGGGTGCCCGGTGCGCGCGCACCGGCAGTCGTCCTCCCCAGGCGCCGCGGCACCTGGCGGGCCTGTGGAACCCGGTCGGGGAGCCGGGCGGCGGCGCACGCTGGCCGCATGACCACCGCGACTCCCATCATCCGCTCGTCCACCGGCGCCGAGTTCCTCAGCATGGTGCCCGCCCTCGCCGGCTACACCGCGACCGACAGCGTGCTCGTCATCCCCTTCGAGGGCAAGCGCACCATCGGCCGCGTCATGCGCCTCGACCTGCCCGGGCCGCGACCCCGCGAGGTGCACGACGCCCTCGCCTCACTGCTGCTCGGCAACCTCAGCCGGCTCGACCGCGTCGACGGGCTCGTGCTCGTCGTCTACGCGCCTGGGCCGTTCCCGAACGCCCGCGCCGCGCACGATCGGCTGCGCCGCACCCTGGAGCGCCGCTTGCGCGAGGGCGGCTTCCGCATCGTCGACAGCTTCCTCGTCGCCGACGACGGCTGGGCCAGCTGGCAGGAGCGCCGCGGGCCCTGGTCGGGGCATCCGCTCGAGCAGATCGAATCCGGCGACGTCAAGGAACGAGCGGATGCGGCGCGCGGCGCCCTGCGCCCGATCCGCGCGCAGGCGGAGCTGCCGCGACCGGAGCCCGAGCTGCTCGGCGCGCTCGACGAGGCGGCGCTCGGCCTGCTCGAGTTCGAGGCCGAGGTCGACGCCTTCGGCCGGGTCGTGCCGGCGGCGCCCTACGAGCGCAGCGGTTTCACGGAGCAGCTGCTCGCGCAGGAGGCCGAAGCGCTCACGCTGCGGCAGCTCGCGCGCCTGGCGGTGCTGGCAGCGGTGCCGCGCGAGCGCGACGAGACGCTGCTGCAGATCGCCTTCGGCGTCGACGCGGGCCGTCGCGCCGAACGGTCCAACGACGAGATCCACGAGGAGCGCGAGCGCACCGGCGAGAGCCTCGACGAGATCGTGCTGCGCTGGCGGGCCGAGGGGCGCCACGGCGACCACGGCCTCGACGACATGATGCTCGGCGAGACCCGCCGCCGGCCGGATCCCGACCGCCTCCAGCGCGCGATCGACGCTCTCGGCCGCGTTGCGGCGAACGCGGGCCCGCCGCTGCAGCCCGGCGTGCGTTGCATGCTCGGCTGGCTGCACTGGGCGCTCGGCGAGGGCACGGCCGCGGGTATCCACCTCGACGAGTCGCTGCGCATCGACCCCGGCCACGGCATGACCCAGGTGCTGCGCGCCCTCGTGGGCAGCGGCAAGGTGCCGGAGTGGGCCTTCGTGCGCGAGTGAGCCGCCCCGCTGTCGGCCGCAGGCGATAGACATGTCTCGATGAGACTCCTGCACAGCTCCGACTGGCACGTCGGGCGCACCTTCCACGGCAACTCGACCGTCGCCGCGCTGCGCGAGGTGCTCGGCGAGCTCGTCGAGATCGCCCGGCGGGAGCGCGTCGACGCGGTGCTCGTGGCCGGCGACGTCTTCGACTCGGCGGTGCCGGCGGGGGAGCACTTCGACCTGCTCGCCGAGACGCTCGTGGCGCTGCGCGACGCGGGACCGGCCGTCATCGTCACGAGCGGCAACCACGACTCGCCCGCCCGGCTCGGCTTCCAGGCCGCGCTGCTGCGCGAGGGCGTGCACGTGATCACTCGCGCCGAGCAGATCCTCGAGCCGATCGTGCTGCGCGATGAGCACGGCCCGGTCGCGGTCTACGGCATCCCCTACCTCGAGCCCGCGCTCTACCGGCACCGGCACCCCGAACTGCAGCTGCGCTCGCACGACCAGGTGCTCGCCCACGTGATGGAGGGCATCCGCGCCGACCTCTCCGAGCGCCGCGCTCTCGAGCCGGGGTTGCGTTCGGTCGTGCTCGCGCACTGCTTCGCGGTCGGCGTCGACGCAGCCGGTCCTGAGCGCGACATCACGGCCGGCGGGGTCGAGTACGTGGCCCTCGAGCGCTTCGCCGGGGTCGACTACGCGGCCCTCGGGCATATCCACTCGCGCGCCGAGCTGTCGCCGAGCATCCGCTACTCCGGAGCACCCCTGCACTACTCCTTCTCGGAGGCCGGCAAGCCGCGCGGCGCCTGGCTCGTCGAGCTCGACGCCGACGGGCTCGCCGGGGCCGAGTGGGCCGAGCTGCCCGTGCCGCGGCCGCTCGCCGTGCTCACCGGCACCCTCGACGAGCTGCTGACCGAGTCGCGCTTCGCGGCGCACGAGCAGCACTGGGTCAGCGCTGTGCTCACCGACCGCAGCCGGCCCACCGACGCCATGGCCAAGCTGCAGGGCCGCTTCCCGCACTGCGCCGCGCTCGAGCACCGGCCCGCGGAGACGCACGACGACGGAGCGAGCGGCTACGCCGAGCGGATGCGGTCCAAGACCGATCCCGAGATCGTCGCCGACTTCCTCACCCACGTCCGTAACGGCGACGCAGCCACCCCGGAAGAGCAGGCGCTGCTGCTCGAGGAGCTGGCCGTGCTCGAGAGCGCGGCCGACTGATGCGCATCCTCACCCTCGATTTCGCCGGCCTCGGCCCGTACCGCGGCGAGCAGACCATCGACTTCACGGGCCTCGAGCAGGACGGCCTCTACCTGATCGCCGGGCGCACCGGCGCCGGCAAGTCCACGATCCTCGACGCCATCGTCTTCGCGCTCTACGGCTCGGTGCCCCGATTCGACGGCGGCGAGAAGCACCTGCGCAGCGACCACTGCGAGCCCGGCGACGAGACCTGGGTGCGACTCGAGTTCGAGGCGGGCGGGCAGCGGTACCGCATCCGCCGCTCACCCGACTACGAGCGCCCGAAGTCGCGCGGCACCGGCACGACCACCCAGAAGGCGGCCGGCGTGCTCGAGCGCGGCGGCCCCGCCTGGGAGGGTGTCTCGACGAGCCTGCGCGAGATCGGCGAGCTCATGCCCGAGCTCGTCGGCCTCACCGGCGCCGAGTTCCTGCAGGTCACCCTGCTCGCCCAGAACCGCTTCAGCGAGTTCCTGCTCGCCCCCAACGACAAACGCCAGGCGCTGCTGCGCCGCCTCTTCGGCACCCACCGCTTCGACCTGCTGCGACGCCGCGTCGTCGACCGGGCCCGCGACGCCGGCAAGGAGCTCGAGCTCGATCGGCAGCTGCTCGCGCAGACCGCGGAGCAGCTCGCGGCGGCTGCCGAGGTCGACGCGCCGACGGCGCTGGAGCAGCACTGGTTCGAGACGGTCGCCGGGCAGCTCGCCCCCGCGCTCGCCGAGCTCGAGCAGCGCTGGCGGCTCGTCGACGCCGAAGCCGCTGCGGCCGAGGCCGCCCTGACCGCGGCCCGCAGCATCGCCGAGCAGCAGGCGCGCCGCGACGCGGCGCTCGAGCGCCGAGCACTGCTCAACGCCCAGCAGCCCGAGATCGACGTGGCGCGCGCGGAGCTCGAGCTCGCCCGCCGCGTCGAGGCCCTGCGCCCTCTAGCCGACGCGGAGCGCGAGGCCCGGCGACGTGCCGCCGCCGCCGCGGAACGATCCCTGCGAGCGGATGCGGACTACCGCGCCCTCGAGCACGCCCCGGACCCCGACGCTGCCGCGGCCGACGCCGATGCGCTGCAATCGGCGATCGGCGCGCTCGACGCCGCCCTCGAGGAGGAGCAGCGCCTGCCGCGCCTCGAGCGCGAGCGAACCGCGGCCGAGGGCGCGGTGCGCGACGCCGACCTGGCGATCGAACAGCTCGCGGCGCGCTCGACGGCGCTGCCGACGCAGATCGCCGAGCTCGCCGAACAGCTCGGCGCCGATCAGCGGCTCGCGGTGCTCGTGCCGGCTCGGCGGGAGAGCGTCGACGCGCTCCGCGCCCGCCGCACCGCAGCCGAGCAGCTCACTGCGGCGACGGAGCGCCACCAGCGCGCCGCCGCCGCGGTGCTCGAGACCTCGGCCGCGCACAGCGCCGCCGTGGCCGAGCATGACCGACTGCTGCGCGCGCGCTTCGCCGGGTTCGCCGGTGAGCTCGCCGCCACCCTCGTCGACGGAGTGCCGTGCCCCGTGTGCGGCGCGACCGAGCATCCCGCGCCGGCCGCGGTCGACCACGGTGACGCCGCCACGGCGGAGACGGTCGACGCGGCCCGTAAGCGAGCGGATGCGCTGCGTCACGCCGCCGAGACCGCCCAGACCGCGGAGCGCGAGGCCGCCACGTCCGTCGACCGGCTGCGCACCGCCGCCGGTGACGACGACGCCGAGCGGCTCCAGGCAACGACGAGCGAGGCCGACGAGCAGCTGCGGCTCGCGCAGGAGGCCGCGGCCCGCGCGCCCGAGACCGAGCGACGGCGCGGCGAGCTCGTCGAGGAGCTCGCCGACCTCGACCGGCAGCGCGAGCGGCTGCGCACCGAGCGCGAGTCGGCCGCGGAGCACCGCGCCGCGCTGACGGCCGAGCTGCAGGGCGTGCGCGAGCGCGTCGAGGCGGCTCGCGGGCAGCATCCGAGCGTGTCCGAGCGCCGTGCCGAGCTGCGGCGGCACCGCGAGCGGGCGGTCGCGGTCGTGACGGCCGCGGGGGATCGCGATGGGACCGCATCCGCTCTCGAAGCGGCGACCGCGGCGCTCGTGGACGGGCTCGCCGAGCGCGGGCTCGAGCGCGACGACGTCGACCGCGGTCAGCGGGGCGCCGCAGACGTGGCGCGGCTCGAGTCGCAGCTGCGGGCGCACGACGACGCCCGCGCGAGCACCGCGGCCTCGATCGCCGAGGCGAACGCGCTCGACCTGCCCGAGGAGCGCGTCGATCTCGACGCCCCGGAGCAGCGGATGCGCGCCGCCCGCGGCGAGCGCGACGGCGTCGCCCAGCAGCGCAGCACGCTGGCGCATCGTGACGCCGAGCTGCGCCGGCTCGCGGGGGAGGCGCTCGTGCGGCTGGGGCGCGATGCCGCGCGGCGCGAGGCGGCCGAGCGCCTGCGCCGCCTCGCCGAGACCCTCGACGGCAAGGGCCCCAATACGAAGCGGATGGACCTCGAGGCCTTCGTGCTCGCGGCCCGCCTCGAGCAGATCGTCGACGCCGCCAACTCCCGACTCGGCGCTATGACCGGCGGGCGCTTCAGCCTCGAGCACGACGACTCCGTGCAGTACCGCAACACGGGCAGCGGCTTGGGCATCCGCATCCTCGACGCGTTCACCGGGCGCCGGCGGATCCCCAGCTCGCTGAGCGGCGGCGAGACCTTCCTCGCCTCGCTCGCGCTGGCGCTCGGCCTCGCCGACGTCGTCACGGCCGAGTCGGGCGGGGTGCGCCTGGAGACGCTCTTCATCGACGAGGGCTTCGGCTCGCTCGACCCCGAGACGCTCGAGATCGCCATGGCGACGCTCGACGGGCTGCGCGCCGGCGGTCGCACGGTCGGGCTCATCAGCCACGTCGACGCCATGAAGGAGCGCATCCCGATCGGGGTGCACGTCGAGGTCGGCGCCCGCGGCGACAGCAGCCTGCGCCAGCCGTAGCCGATCGGCCGCGAAGCATCGCCGGCGCTGCGGTGCGGCACCGTTGCCTGGCACTGTTGTTCGGAGTGAGCGCTCACTAGGCTCGAGTCATGACGACGACGTCCGTGAAGACACGACTCCTGCCCGGCACCGACATCACCGCACCGAACATCGTGCTCGGCCTCATGCGCATCGGCGACAAGACCGACGACGAGATCCGCGAGCTGGTGAAGACCGCCGACGACCACGGCATCGACTTCATCGATCACGCCGACATCTACGGCGGCGAGCTGCACCGCAGCGAGCAGCGCTGGGCCGAGGCGACGCAGCTCAGCCCCGCCGAGCGGGACGCGGTGACGATCCAGACCAAGGCGGGCATCCGCCATCCCGGCCCCTTCTTCGACTTCTCCTACGAGCACCTGGTGCGCTCCGCCGAGGCCTCGCTCGAGGCGCT